>Ga0233413_10000018_pt1 | contig 91490 bp, 142 predicted proteins | sample Na_anoxic_6_MG_FD_189019 | JGI IMG/M metagenome (GOLD analysis project Ga0233413, IMG submission 189019) | Seawater microbial communities from Saanich Inlet, British Columbia, Canada - Na_anoxic_6_MG | ecosystem: Environmental > Aquatic > Marine > Inlet | place: Canada: British Columbia...
AGTTTGCTGCTGCTGACGCTGCTCTATCGGCTTCTGCTACCACAGACCGTGCTCTTGTACGATCTGAGTTTGCTGCTGCTGACGCTGCTCTAAGCACTGCTATTAGTGCCGAAGAGACTCGCGCCACTGCTGCTGAACTCGCTAATGCTGCTGCTGTTGCCGCCGAAGCTGTTACTGCTCGTGCTGCTGAACTCGCTAATGCTGATGCTATTGGTGCCGAAACTACTCGTGCTACTGCTGCTGAAGCTGGCATCCAAGCTGACGTTGATGCTAATGAGCTTGTCTCTCATGCATCTTCATCTGCTAATGCTGCTGCTATTGGTGCCGAAACTACTCGTGCTACTGCTGCTGAAGCTGGCATCCAAGCTGACGTTGATGCTAATGAGCTTGTCTCTCATGCATCTTCATCTGCTAATGCTGCTGCTATTAGTGCCGAAGAGGCTCGTGCCACTGCTGTTGAAACCGCTACAAATCTTAGAACTGGTGGTATTTCTACCAGTTCTGATCTTACCAATACTATTATTGGAGATGATGTTCGTTTTCAAATCGGTAGACACTCTACTGTTCCTGCTGCATACGAGTCAGGAGCCCAAGTACAATACGACGGCTCGATGTTCTTTTATGCTGGACCAACATCTGGTTCTTGGACAGGTTACAAGTTCTACTTCTGTGAAGCTGGTTCTTGGCACCCAAGTCCATTCGTAGCTGAACCAATGTCTGATACGGATAGCGACGGATATTCCGATGCTGCTGAATATCACAGCAGTGCTGGTAATGCCGATCCTGCTGTAGCAGCAGTCGCTGGCTGTACGGATAGCGATTATCAAGAGTATAATGCTGCCGCCAATATGGACGACAGTAGCTGTGCTACACTCCATGTTGATGGATGTACGAATAGCAGCTATGTTGAGTATAGTGCATTAGCAACTAGAGACGATGGTAGCTGTTCTACATTGATCGTAAATGGTTGTACTAACCCTGCTTATGTTGAGTATAATGCTGCCGCCAATACGGACAACGGAACCTGTAATACATTGATCGTAAATGGCTGTACTGACCCGGCTTATGTTGAGTATAATGCTGCCGCCAATACGGACAACGGAACCTGTAATACATTGATCGTAAATGGTTGTACTAACCCTGCTTATGTTGAGTATAATGCTGCCGCCAATACGGACAACGGAACCTGTAATACATTGATCGTAAATGGCTGTACTGACCCGGCTTATGTTGAGTATAATGCTGCCGCCAATACGGACAACGGAACCTGTAATACATTGATCGTAAATGGCTGTACTGACCCTGCTGCTGATAACTACAACGCATCTGCTAACACCGACGACGGCTCCTGTAGCTTCGGCGGCGGAGGCGGCGGCGGAGGCGGCGGCGGAGGCGGCGACGTCTTCGGCTGTACCGACCCAATGGCTATGAACTATGATCCTGCTGCAACCATCGATGATGGCTCTTGTATGTAATAATAGCGGACAATAGTCCATTTGCTTAGGTTCTCCTAGGCTCACTGAACACCCACGACTCTGGTAGTTGTGGGTGTTCTTTTTTGTATAAACAGGAAGATCTTTCGGCGAACACAGGAGGGATAATCTATTTATGTTATTGAGGAGTTATTTTAAATGAAAAGTGAAGATCAGACAGAAGCAGTAATAATCTATTCGAGAGAAAGCTGCCCTTGGTGCAAAAGAGCAAAGCAAATGATGGACTATTGGAGTGTCTTTTATTATGAGGTGGATATAGATAAAACCCCAGATGTAAAGGATGAAATGATAAAAATAACAATTGCCGCTGGAGGAGATCCTGGAGAACTTCCTGTGATGGTATACGGAGGCAAGACAATAGTCGGCTTCAAACATCAACAAATGCTAGATTTATTCCCACTTCTTGATCCTAACGAGAAAGACTAAACTACTTATGGTTATGAGCAAGGGTCCGAGTTATTTTTACAAAGCCAAAGTTGTCTCTGTTTATGATGGCGATACATGTAGGGCAGATATAGATGTCGGCTTTGGTATCGTCTTAAGAAATAAAACCATCCGTCTTTCTAATATCGATACTGCCGAAATAAGAAGTGAAGAAAAAGAATCAGCAATCAAAGCAAGGGACAGGCTTAGAGAACTGGTGTTGGACAAAGAAATAATGCTCCAGACGATGAAAGACAGAACTGGAAAGTATGGAAGAATTATCGGCATACTCTATTCTGATGGGAACAACATAAACGATTTGTTGGTAGAGGAAGGCTTGGCTGTAAAAATAGTCAAGAAGTCTCGTCGAAGATCGAAGAAACAAACACAGGTAGAGAAAAAGCAAACAACCGAGAACCAGGCTCCTAAAAAGCAGGAAGAGCCAAAAGAAGAAGCCAGATCTTCCGATAGAGAAAAAAAAGAGCCAAAAGAAAAAGACGTGGCAGTCAAGATTGAAATACCCGAGAATCTCATTCAAGCAATCTCCAGCTCCTCCGAATAACAAGCTAAATTTTTGTTTATGTTGATGAAAAGCGAATACCACCTCGCTATGTGTTATAGTGTTTTTTTACCCAAACTCAAAAAAGAAATAAAACATTTAGCAAAGGTATGGTATGATATAGCCAATATTGCTGATAAAAGACGATAAACAGAGATTTTCAGGAAACTTACGACTATTTATTTTGTGAAAAGATCTTTTTTATCGGGGAGATAATATATGTCTAATGAAATGTTAAAACAGGCGATTATAGATGCCGAGGCTTTGAAAGAAGTTGCTTTGAAAAATGCTGAAGCTGCTGTGGTAGAGAAATACTCTCGGCAGATAAGAGAGGCAGTAGATAATTTGCTGGAACAAGGCGAAGACGAAGAGCTTACCATCGATACAATGGAAGAGCCAGCCCCTTCAGGTCTTGATGACCAACTGCCCTTGGCAGCCACTGACGGAGAGAACCTCTGCCCGTGCCCTGAAGAAGAAGAAACGATTGAGCTTGATTTCGATGACCTACAGAACATCATGCAAGCATTAGATTCTGATGATGATGAAGCAAAGATGGCTGGACCGACTCCAGACGAAGTTCTTCCCGACGAGGAAGAGTTAGAGGTTTCACCGATAGCAGAGGATATTGCCGACACTGTAGCGAACATGCTCGATGGTGAAGAACAAGAAGAACAGTCGGACGAAGATGAGATTGTTGAGATTGCCATCGAAGAAGACGAAGACGAGATTGTTGAGATTGCTTTGGAAGAAGAGTCCAGCAATGATACCAAGGTGGAAGAAAAGAACAAGAAGAATATTGAAACCCTAGAGGAAGCTGTTGCCTTTTCTCACGATAAGACAAGCACTCTGTTGCAAGAAAACGGAAACCTCTCCCAGACGAATTCAAAAATAATCAAAGAAAATAAAGTTCTCAAAGAGAAGCAAGGAAAGATTCTTGTCGAGAATAAAGATCTAAAGAAACTTATAGGAAAACTTTCCAATACATTAGAGAGTGTAAATCTTTCTAATGCAAAACTAATTTATACGAATCAAATTCTAGGTAGCAACTCCTTGAATGAGCGACAAAAAGATAAAATTGTCGAGGCTATTGCCGATGCTGATTCTGTCGAAACAGCGAAAGCCGTATTTGAAACCCTTCAAAGCGCAGTGGGCGGATCCTCCAGGGACGAGCCAAAATCACTAAGCGAAGTCGTGTCAAATAACCGGGTGTCGATGTTTAGGCGAAAAGAAAAACAAGCGAGCACCAACCCTCATACAGAACGTATGAAAAAGCTCGCTGGCATTTAATCATTTAAGGAGGAAAAACAAATGTCTATTTTAGAAAAACTAACTGAAGGCATCGTTAGCCGTGACCTAAGCAAGGAGTCTCACGCCATTGTTAATAAATGGGAAAAGACTGGTCTGCTAGAAGGTCTTACTAACGATACCAAACGAACCAACATGGCTTGCCTGTTGGAAAACCAAGCTAAGGAACTTCTCCGTGAGTCATCTTCGATGCACACGGGAGATGTGGAAGGATTCGCCGCTGTTGCGTTTCCAATCGTGCGCCGAGTGTTCGCCGGACTGATTGCCAATGATTTGGTATCTGTTCAGCCTATGAGCCTACCAAGCGGACTTATCTTCTTCTTGGACTTTACCAAGGATCGAGCTCGCTTAGGCGATGCTGCTGGAGATTCGGTATATGGCGGCGGAGCCGTTGCTAACCAAATCACTGGTGGGGTTTCCCTGACTGGCGCCGATGCCGAGAAATCGTTCTACAACTTGAACAACGGCTACTCATCTCCAACTGGTTCTGATACTGGTGTTAGCATCAGCCAGATTCTGTCCGGCACCGTCGGCGGACCTGATGATGTCGATGCTGCTCTAGAGAAAATCTTACGTTTCGACCCAGACATTGCTTCTGGAACAGCGGCAATTGTTGCCTCCGTCGCCATCAACGATCTCGACCAACTTAACCTGGATGACCTTGTTACAGTTACTGTTGATTCGACAATCGTTGGTCGTCAAGCTCGTCGCTTGACACAACTTAGCGGCACTGCCGGCACTGACTTACTTCTTGTTGTTGCCGCTTCCGGCACTGAGACATCAAACGAGCTCTCAACGAGCCTAGGAGCCGCCTTGGACTTTTCATGGGCTCAAGTTGACGACTTTACCACGGGCGGAGCAATCGGCTCAGTTGTGGGGAGAGAAGCATGGGGACTAGAAGGAAACGAAAACATTCCAGAAATCGACATCAAGGTTGACAGTGTTGCTGTGACGGCACAAACCAAGAAGTTGAAAGCTAAGTGGACTCCTGAATTGGGTCAAGATTTGAATGCTTATCACAATCTTGATGCCGAGGTAGAGCTCACCAGTATCCTTTCTGAGCAAATCGCTCTTGAGATCGACCAAGAAATCTTGGAAGATCTTATCAAAGGTGCTACGGCTGGTAAACTTTTCTGGTCTCGCCGACCAGGCAAGTTCTTGAACCGAGATACCGGTGCCCCAATTAGCACGAGTGCTAATGAAGAAATGTTGGGTGCTGATTTCACGGGAACCGTTTCGGAATGGTATGAAACCCTTCTCGAAACCATCAATGATGTTTCGGCTCAAATCCATCGTAAAACATTACGGGGTGGAGCTAACTTCTTGGTCTGCGGACCAGAGGTTGCTAACATCCTTGAGTTTACCGCTGGCTTTAAAGCAACTGTAACTCACGATGATGATCGTGGTAATGCTGGTGCTATCAATGTTGGAAGCATCTCCAAGAAATGGGATGTGTATGTTGACCCATACTTCCCACGCAATGTCGTTTTGGTCGGACGTAAAGGAAACTCATTCCTCGAAAGCGGATATGTGTATGCTCCTTATGTGCCCCTCCAAACCACTCCTACCATTTTTGGTACTGAAGACTTCGTGCCTCGCAAGGGCGTGATGACTCGGTATGCTAAGAAAATGGTACGACCGGACATGTACGGGCTAGTTGTTGTGACAGATCTTCTCGGATAAGAACTGCCTTAACAGCCTAAAAAGAATTAGAGCCTCTTCGGGGGCTCTTTTCTTTTTTGCCCAAACTACTTATAAAGGCAACTAGCAGCGGAGGAAAAATATTGTGGCAGTACCTACACTAACACCAACTTCAACGGTCAGTGCTATAACACTCCCAGCAACAGGATCTAGGACTGATGTGACGGCATCATTGCCTATTGGGGTATATACGGGAGAGCAGTTCATCTCTGGTGCTGTCGATCAGGTTTCCTACACATATAGAAAGCTTGGCGGCGATGTTCTCGATATAGAATTGACTACTCGAAATGTCTATGCGGCATACGAAGAAGCTGTCCTGGAATATTCATATCTTGTAAATATCCATCAAAGCAAGAACACTATTTCAAACTTGATGGGACAAGTAACCGGCACCTTCGATAGCGACGGTGAGTTAACCGACGGTAGCTTAAAAACCGAACTGAGTGGAGTTGGGGCAGAGCTTCGATACCCTAGATTCGATCTAGGGTATGCCAACACAATGGCTTCTGCTGCTTCGGAAAGAGCTCAAGTTGGTGGCAACTTAACATTCTACTCTGCCTCTATTGATATAACTGATGGTGTTCAAGATTACGATCTACAATCTATAGTCTCCTCCAGTGCTGCAGCCGGCGGAGTACCATTTTCCGACATAGATACTTCCAAGAAGGTAAGAATTCAGAAAGTGTTTTACAAATCTTCAAGAGCAATGTGGCGATTTTACGGATACTATGGCGGACTGAATACCATAGGAAACCTCAACACATACGGGCAATACTCGGATGATAGCACTTTCGAAGTGGTACCAACCTGGCAAAACAAGCTCCAAGCTATGGCATATGAGGATGCCCTCTCGACACGAACCTCGCATTACTCTTACGAGATAAGGAATAACAAAATAAGGCTATATCCAATTCCAGATAAAGACTGGGTTACAAAAATTTGGTTTGAGTTTACGGTAGACACAGACACAATATTTGACGAAGATGGTGTTGATACTGGTAGAACAGGGGTCAACAATATGAACACTCTGCCGTTTGCAAACATTCCTTTCACCAACATAAACTCGATTGGTAAACAGTGGATAAGAAGATTCGCCCTCTCTCTATGTAAAGAGACACTGGGACTTGTAAGAAATAAGTTCACAACAATACCAATCCCAGGCGAGTCGGTAACTCTAAACGGAGACTCTCTACTATCTCAAGCTAAAGAGGAACAAGGTATGCTGAGGGAAGAGCTCAAGACTGTGCTAGATGAGATGACATATAATAAGCTCGTGGAACAAGATGCTGAAATCATGGAAGCAACTGCAAACTTACAGGCAAAAATTCCAATGAACATTTTCACAGGGTGAGAGGAGAATAGACAGTGGCTGAAAACATTACTTGGAAGCAACCCGCTAATCCTCCTCCTCCTATGTTTCTTGGGGAGAAAGAAAGAAACTTAGTTAAGCAGGTTAACGATGAGCTAATCGAACGAGTTATCGGGCAGGGGATTATCTATTATCCTGTTAGCTTAAAGCATACTAACTACCACTCTCTATATGGCGAAGCGATAAACAAGAGCTTTCTTACACCGATAAGAGTAAATGCTTTGATAAACTGGGAAGGCTCTCAGACAAGCACGACAGGCTTCGGAATAGATAGAAGATCCAGCATCACAATCAACTTCCACAAAAGAAGGTTGACGGAGGATCAAGATCTACAAGTTCAAGAGGGAGATTTTGTTCTTTACGGCAACTTGTTTTATGAAATAGTAACACTAGCACAGCCCAGAGAACTTTTCGGTCAAGTTGATCACAAGATGGAGATTGCAGCAAAGTGTATTCGAGCAAGGGATGGTATGTTCGAAGAGTCTAGTATGCCGGAAGTTACCATAGAGAAGTACAAGGCAACAGCAGCAGAAACTTCTTATGTCTATTTAACCACTCCCGCTTCTTCTTCGGCACCAGTTAGCAGTCATGTATCCGGATCCGGAGCAGTTCCCATCTACTCCGGCGCCGACTCTGGCTCTTTAGATTACCAGATCTTGGAAGATTTCGACTCTAATCCGTGTGAATATGTGGGATACCATTTCTACCTTACCGATCTCCCATCACCACCAATAGCCTCTTTCGTTATGGCGAATAAATGGTATTGGAATGAAAATTGTGTCTGGCACCCAAGCCCATTTATGATATAGGAAAGACTTATGACGAAAGAAAAGATAACGGTATTGAGCCCGTCAAATTTAGAAAACATAGATGGAGCCATGCACGAGTGGGTAGACCAACAGATCAGTGCTTTCGCCACAACTAACCGAGGCTGGAAAAAGGTACCGGTCATTTGGGTATCGGCAGAAAGAGCATACCAGGCAAAGAGAGACAAGGGGCTACGGGATAAAGAGGGTGCTCTCATATATCCCATCATAACAGTTGAGAGGATTAGTATGGAAAAAGATCCATCATTCAAAGGATCTCTACAGGCTAACATATTTCCCATAAACGATTACAGGGGAGGCTCGATACCATTAGCCACCACCATAAATCAATCAAAGACCCAGAACTTTCAGAATGCCGACTCAAAGAGAGAAACCGGACAGCTAAACTTTAAGGTAAAGAAGAAGGATAATAAGATAGTATATACCCATAAATCGATTCCGATCCCAACATACATTAGTATTATGTATCGAATCAGCTTAAGGGCAGAGTACCAACAACAGATTAACGAGATGAACGAACCGTTCATTGTCTCCACTGGAAACATCAGCAGCTTTATTATGAAGAAAGAAGGTCACCGATATGAGGGATTCTTTCAGCCATCTTACGAGCAGAATAACAACGCCGGAAGTCTCGACGAGGAAGAAAGAATCTACCAGACATCGTTCGATGTAAAAGTATTGGGATATTTAATTGGTTCCAAAGACAACCAAGAGCAGCCCCAAATTGTAGAAAGAGAGAACGCGGTAAAGCTGAAGACACCAAGAGAAAGGGTAATCGTGGGAGAAGATCCAGAACATCCCGATAATTGGGGAAAGTATAGGGAATAAAAAATAGCATTTAGAGTATTTTAAAACTATTTACAACAGGCTAGATTCACATTTAAAGAAAAATAACGAATGTTTTACTATTGTTATTTGTAGAGGAGAGTAAAAGGATATGTCGGCAAAGAAATTCAAGTTCGTATCACCTGGAGTTTTCGTTGATGAAATTGACAACTCACAGTTACCAGAAGCACCAGAGGGTGTAGGACCAGTAGTTATAGGAAGGACAGCGAGAGGACCAGCAATGGTGCCTGTCCAAGTTAACTCGTTTTCAGACTTCGTTGAAACATTCGGTAATCCCGTTTTCGGAGGAGGTGTCCCTGATGCCTGGCGCGCCGGACCTAATTCCACTGCCCCGACTTATGCTTCTTATGCCGCCCAGGCATACCTCAGAAATCAAAGCCCCCTGACGGTTGTGAGATTGGCAGGCATCGAAGATGCTAACCCAACAGCACTCGGTGGTGCCGGCTGGGAAACCAACTCAGAGGCAATGGATTCAGATCCAGCCAATGGTGGCGCTTACGGTCTTTTCTTGGTGGAGTCCGGCTCAAATCTCGAAGCTCTAGACACAGGCTCGCTGGCAGCAATCTTCTATTGCTCCGAGGGTGTTGTTGAACTTACGGGTACCTTGGCTGACGGAGACACGACTGCCAGCGGCACGGCTGGACTTTTCTTGTCCGACGACACTCCTCACCAATACACAGCACAAGTTCGAGATGCTTCAGGTGTAACTGATAAGGTTGTTTTCAACTTCAACGAAAACAGCAAGCTTTACATCCGAAATGTCTTCAACACGAACCCAACATTGGTCAATACCTTTGCTGGCGATAATGAGAAGAAATATTTCCTCGGAGAAACCTTCGATAGGAATATTGCTGATAAGCTCGCTAGCGGCACAAAATCTCTCGGTGTCATCTTGGGACTCGCTACATCTGAGTTCACAGCGGATATCCAACAGAACTGGCAAGAGATGCCTCTTTCCGATGCCTCCACTGGATGGTTCTTTTCTCAAGATTTGGGAGACCAATCATTATTCAATGCTTTGGCGAAACAAAAGCTTTTTAAATTCGAGACACTTTCTGGTGGAGAGTGGGCTCAAGGCAATCTTAAGATCTCAATCACTAGCATCAAAGCTTCCCCTAACGAGGATCAGCCATACGGCACTTTCTCGGTCCAGGTTCGAAAAGCAACAGATTCCGATGCAAGAGTTTCTCCAGTAGAGACTTTTAGTGATGTAAACTTAAATCCAAACTCCCCAGATTTCATTGCTCGAAGAGTCGGCGATTCTTATCGAGTGTGGGATGACGACGATAAGAGATATCAGACTTATGGAAACTATGTAAATCAGTCCCGATACATCCGGGTTGTACTGGATTCCTCTGTGGATGCCGGCACAACCGATCCTAAATTCTTACCATTTGGAGTATATGGACCAACTAGGTACCAAGCCTTCCAAACAGTGAGCGGCTCGACAGGGTCATTCGACAGCTATGTTGTCGGCGGCAGCAGTATCCCTCGCTCGTTAGCTGATGGTACCGAGAAGGTGAATGTGGGAACACTTGCTCTCACCGCTTCTTTCGAATTCCCTGAGATTCCGACGAAAACAAACAGCAATGATTCATCACTTATAAATCAGAAAGATGTATACTTTGGAGCAACAACGAATGTCGCCAACAGTAGTCGCCTCCAACGCGATATTGTAGACTATGTTCGTCGTAAGCCAGGAAATGCTGATAATCTAGGTGTTACTGGTTCGCTGAACTACTCCTGGGTATTCACCCTTGACGATGTTTCCGGCTCTAATGCCGATGGTGTTTTGGGCACATGGATATCCGGTTCTCGTGCTTCCGGCTCCTCAATCACGGCTCAGGCAGGAAATACTTACGAGTCAGTTCTCGATGCTGGGTTTAACAAGTTCACGACAATGCTACAAGGTGGCTTTGAGGGTGTTGATATCCTCGAACGAGAGCCTTTTGCTAATCGACTATTATTAAACCAAACATCGCCCTCTGACTATGCCTATGCCTCTATTGAGCGAGCCATAAATACAGTAGCTGACCCTGATGTGGTTCAGTGTAATATGCTCTCTATGCCTGGTGTTACCAACGAGGCACTCACGGGCAAGCTTCTTGATGTCGCTGAAACCCGAGGCGATGCCTTGGCGATAGTTGACTTGAAGGGTGGCTATGAGCCAGAGACAGAATCTACAGAGAGCTTGTCTGCTCGACTAGGCTCTGTATCTGAAACGATTACAAACCTAAATAACAGAAACATTAACAATAGCTACGGATGTGCCTACTATCCTTGGGTTCAAATCACCGATACAGTCACCACAGGAGGCTCCCTATGGGTTCCCCCAAGTGTGGCTGTGCTTGGTACCCTCGCTAGCAGTCAGGCTTCTAGCGAGCTCTGGTTTGCTCCTGCTGGGTTTACCCGAGGCGGCTTGACGGAAGGTAGTGCCGGCATTCCAGTAACGAATGTTCGACAACGACTGACTTCGGATAACCGTGACGATCTTTATACGGCAAACATTAATCCGATTGCCCAGTTCCCAGCAGAAGGAATTGTGATTTTTGGACAGAAGACACTTCAAGTAACACCTTCCGCCCTAGACAGAATCAATGTTCGCCGAATGCTGATTTATGTTAAGCGACAAATCTCTTTCATAGCTTCCAGATTGCTTTTTGATCAAAATGTTCAATCAACATGGGGTCGCTTCTTGGGAGAGGTTAACCCATTCTTAGGAAGTGTCAAGACTCGCTTAGGTCTTATGGACTATAAAGTGATTCTTGATAACACGACGACAACCCCTGACTTGGTTGATAGAAATATCATGTATGCCAAGATATTGTTGAAGCCAGCGAAGGCACTTGAGTTTATTGCTCTTGATTTTGTTGTAACAAGATCTGGTGCTTCTTTTGATGACTAAAAAACAAAGAAATAACTACTTATTTTATAAGACGAGGAGAAAATAAATTATGCCATTCTGGAGTGACGCAACAATAGCAGACCCTAAGAGACAGCACCGCTGGCTCATCAACATCGGAGCACCCGAGCTCAGCAGTTTCATCACATATGTGTGTAAGTCTGTAGCGAAACCGAAAGTGACAGTAGGAGAAACGGAGCATAAATTTATTAACCACACCTTCTACTATCCAGGCGGAGTCACTTATGACCCCATTACGATAACACTGGTAGATCCGGCGAATCCCCACTCCTCACAAGCACTCTACGATCTCCTTCAGGTATCTGGCTATACTCTCCCTGGAAACATCACTGAGGCAACGATATCTCCAGGACAGAAAGACATGTCCACGATCAGCAAGAGGCAAGCCATTGGAGCCCTTCAAAGCTGCTATATAAGTCAGCTTGACGGACTCGGCAACGAGATTGAAAAGCTTACCTTAAATCAGGCTTGGATCAAGAGTGTTGACTTCGGCGGAGATTTGAACTATGAGAACGAAGGGCTTGTTGAGCTTTCTCTTGAGCTTCGTTTTGATTCCTTTGATCTACAGACTTTCGGTCCATTCGGCTGATAAAAACAAAATAATACTTAATTTTGCTAGTTAGATGTGATATAGTAATTCTACCCTATGTCACATCTAACAATACGAGGTATAAATGACAAAGCGAAATAACGAGGAGAGACTCGGATTACCTTCGACGGGCGCGAAGGGATCTACGTCTGATCCTCCTCCACCAGGGTCCGATAATGGCGGACTATCTTTTGTGTCGCCCACCGAGTTGGTAGACCTGCCTTCTCAGGGAAGGTTCTACCCCGAAGGTCACCCCCTTCACAATCAAGAGTCAATTGAGATTCGAGAGATGACAGCCAAAGAAGAAGATATCCTTACTTCTAAATCTCTAATACAAAAAGGTGTCGTATTCGACAAGCTTTTACAGAATCTTATTGTTGACTCTATGATCGGACCACAGCAGCTTCTAGTTGGCGACAAGAATGCTCTTCTGATTGCCGCTCGTCGAAGTGGATATGGCGAGCTATACGAAACAAAGGTGGGCTGCCCTTCTTGTGGAACAGCTCAAGAGATATCTTTTGATCTCACCGATGTAACCACTAAGGGTCCGCCTTCTTTAGAGCTATGCTCCGAGATTGTAGGAACTCCAGTTGTCCAGACTGACACCGGAACTTTTTTAGCTAGGCTCCCAAAATCAGATCTTGATGTGGAGCTAAAGTTGATTACAGGTGCCGATGAAAGAAAGCTCACTGCCACGCGAGAAATGAGAAAGAAGAAGAAGTTAGCGGAGAATCTGCTTACCGAGCACTTGAGGCTCTGCATTGCTTCTGTGGCAGGCAGCGACGATAGACAAGAGATAGATAGATTTATAGGAAAGATGCCGGCTAGAGATTCTAGGTTTATTAGAAGGGTTATGGCAGAAATTACCCCAAATGTTGATTTAAAGCAAGAGTTCGTTTGCGAGGAGTGTTATCACGAGCAGGATTTGGAGGTTCCTATTAACCCCGAGTTTTTTTGGCCTGACCAGTGAATACATGAAAATGGTATATGAGCAATTCTTTGTTCTAAAATACTATGGCGGCTGGAGCCTTATTGAAGCTTACAGTTTACCAATCCAGTTGAGGAATTGGTTTGTTGAGAGACTGGCGAAGCAGATAAAAGATGAATCAGATTCCGTCAAGAAGAAATAAGGCATTCCAAGAATGCCTTTTTTCGTGCTAAAAAACTACTTATTGTGGAGGCTACCCTATGAAAGATAGCAAAATAGAAGAAAGCGGCGAAATAGTACCGAGTGTTATTGATTTCACGAAGATGAAAGATGAGAGCGGACAAATAAATGAATCTTGGGTTCTTACTTTCGGAGCAGCCCTCAGATGGATTATGCCATCTTTATTTAGGGGAGGAGCCCTCCCAGTTCAGATTCGAGGCAACAAGAGTCAAGTTAGCAATTTTGCTAATGTCTTGTCTAAAGAAAAGAAGTTTCTTCAAACTTGGAAGAATCAAGGGCTCCACAGTCCGGCGACATATAGAAACAAGAGCAAGCTTAATTCAGCGATAAATAAATTCGAAAGAGCAACCGGGCTTAAGTGGCCGTTCAAATAATAGACCATGGGAAAACGAGTAAGTGGCTGAGAAGACATTAGATGAATTAAAGGGAGAAGCCGAGGAGCTTTCCAAGATTGCCGACAAGATGTCGGAGGATCTCAAGGAGACTGAGAAGTCTGCTAAGTCTATGACGGACTCTGTGCTTTCTTTTGGTGAAAAGCTCCTTGGGTCATTCGGCGAGGCTAATGCCCTCTCTGCAGAACAGCTAGAAACCCAAGAAGATATATTTGAAGCCCAGAAGATGACTAATGAGGCTAAGCAAAGGGCTATCCAGGCAGAGATAGAATATAACAAAGCTCAGGGAAAGTCAACTTCCGAACAAGAAAAGCAATCAAAAAAACTCAAAGATCAGAATGAAAAGCTAGATGCCCGTCAGAAGAAAGTTGAAAAGCAAACTAGATCTGCTCAAGCACAGAATAATGTATACCAGTCCAGCTCAGACATTTTTGGCTCGATTGCAGTTAGGCTTGGTATTTCAAAGAGCGAATCTGCTGGTATGGCTAAGAATATGTTTAGCTCTTGGAGATCGGCAGTAAAACAAGATGGTATCATCAAAGGAACCCTCAAGAGTGTCCTGAGTATCGGCAAAGCTCTCTGGGACGCCTTCAACCCAGTAAGTATGATATCATCAGCGATGAAAGCGATTTTCAAAGCAAGTATCGAGTTCATGTTTAGGAGCTCAGAGGCTATATCTAACTTTAGTGCTGCCGCTGGTGATGCTGGAGCCATGGCAAGAGATGTTGGTGCAGCAATGAGCCTCGGCACCGGAGTCAACATAGAGCAAGCAGCCCAGGCTGCTTCTGGTTTGGCTGCTAGTTGGCAGGGCTTTGCCGATGCCTCTAAGGGAGCCAGAGTGTCTATGATAAGGACCGCTGCCGAGCTCGAAAGGCTAGGCATCGGGGCTCAGGAAACTGGTGCTAGTGTGAGTCTTTTGACGAAAGGCATGGGAATGTCTACTAAGCAGGCAGAGGACACGATGAAGGGAATGGCATCTGCGGCAATGTCCCTCGGCACAACTCCGGCTAAGCTAGCTTCTGATTTTGCCTCCGTTTCATCAAGCCTGGCTCTTTATGGCAACAGAATGATGGACGAGTTTTACGATTTGGCTGCAGCCGCAAAGGCATCAGGGTTAGAGATTCAGGAACTAGCTTCCCTTGGCGAGTCTTTTGATTCTTTCGATGATGCGTCCTCCAAAGCAGGAAACCTGAATGCGTTGCTGGGCGGACCTTTCGTTGATAGCATGGAGATGATGAGATTACAGGCAGAAGAAGGTCCGGATGCTGTAGCAGCAGCACTTAAGGATGCCTTCTCTTCCGCCGGAAAAACATTTGAAGACATGAACTATATGGAAAGGAAGTCATATGCCGAGACTCTAGGGATGTCTGCTGATAAATTTGCTAAACTTATGGGGTATGAATCAGATGAAGCCAAGGCGGCAGCCAAGGCAGCAAAAAGAGATGCTAATACTCAAAAAAGATATCAATCGATGCTTCGGTCAACACTAAGCCTAGGCGAGCAGATAAGAAACTTTTTCCAAGCTGTCTTTGTTAAGGGTGGAGTAGCAAAAGCAATAAAAGAATTGATAGGTGTCCTGATGAGTTCCCAAAAGGGAGCAAAGTCAGTTACTGATGTGATCGCTGGACCGATGGTTTCAGCAATAAAGTTTGTGACAAAAGTGGCTAAGGTGTTAGTAAAGAGGTTTGAGACTGATGTCGCCCCAGCCTTCAAAGATGTCGGCGAAATGATTGGAGGTTTTTTCTCAAAAAAGATGGAAGGTGCCGGCGATGCTGCTGAAGGTACCGCCAATCTGATCATGGATGGAATAACTGGGATGTTAGCTTCGATTAAGAGATTTATTAAATGGGCAGATAAATGGTGGGAATCTCTAGATCCAGAGAATGGAGGCGCCGGAGACAAACTGACAACATTTTTCGACAACATGAAAACAAGTGTTTCAACTTTTATCGCCGATACTCTGGTGATGGCTTTTGAAAAAATCAAAACCATCGTCTTGCCGGCACTGAAAGATTTCGCGTGGTACGTCGCTGGGGCCGCGGGAGCAATTTGGCTTTTTTCGAAAGCCATAGGTGCCGGTCTATCGTGGGCAGTTATAGGTAAAGTCACAGTCATCGTTGGCTTGCTGACCGTTACATTCCTCTCTTTTGCCGAAGTAGCAAAGCAACTTTCTGCTTTGTTTGATTCATGGGGAGACATTTTTGCAAAAGCCGGCGATGCCATTGAGAAGCTTGGCGCAACGGTAAAGTTATTGTTTGACATTTTTGAAAGTGCTAGCTGGTCCGAAGCCGGCGGCTTTGTGGGATTCCTCCTCGGCATAGCCGAAGGAATAAATGCGATAGCGGTAGCGGGGAATAAAATTAAGCAAGATAAATTTAATCACCTAAGCAATATCATGAGAAGTATTGCCGCCCATTCAAAGGCTGCAGCCGATTCGACAAACAACTTTGTCTCAGCAATCAATAGCTTAGCAACTGCCCTTTCAGGCATTGATTCCGATAAGTTCGGCAAATTTTCTTGGGATCTTACGAGGACACTTGAAGCAACAGCACAAGTAACACCAGCAAGTGCTCGGGGAGCGGTACAGGTTATCGAGGAAGCAAAAGAGTATCAAAAAGAAGTAGTAAAAAACAAAGACAATGTTGATGCTCTTGCCGAGATTCTAAAAGCCACAGGAGCTGCTCAGCCTGCTGGAGCAGGAGCCGGAGAGACAATTATCAGGCTCGAAATAGGCGGCAAAGCACTGAACGAATACATCTGGAATTCAGTCAACGGAACGATCAATCGGCGCCGATAGAAATCACGATAAAAAAGCTCCACCTTCCTATTTATAATAGAGGAGAAAATCACTATGGAAGACGATTTAGATCTGGATGGGTTGATTGCTGGTCATGATCGAGCCCTGGGCGAAGACCCTAACCTGGCGAAGGCTCTATCTTATGGCAATGCCGCCCCAGATGCTCAAGGGAGTCAGTTCTACAATGATCCGACAACAGAGGGCGCCATCAGGCGAGGACACTTCATTGAGATATATCACATCATTTCCAAGACATCCCTTTACTTCAAAGCCTTTCTGACAGACTTCAGCGATAACTTCAATGTTAGTCACAACAAAGAGCAGGTCTTTGGTAGGACTGACCCTGTTATCACATACCAGAATACAGAGAGGATAATCAATGTGGCTTTTTCTGTCGTCGCCTCCAACCTCCAAGAAGCGAGAGCAAATATGGATAAGGCAAACCGATTCGCATCCATGATGTACCCGGCTTACGATGGAGACGGAGAGTCCAGTACAAATTTAAAAGCTGGACCAATGTTCAGAGTTAAGCTAGGGAACCTGATCTGTAAGCAAGGGCTGACTGAGGGTGAAGGCATGGCACTAGCCGAAACTGCTGGACTTACTTGTACTATAGGCGGCTTCAAATATAATCCGAGCTTAGATGAGGGATTTTTCGATCCCGAGCCCGGCATACTTTATCCCCAGGCTATAACGATAGATCTTGAACTTTCCGTTATTCATGAGCAAAAATTAGGATACGGACCCGATGGCACTCGCCGGGAACCTGGACGATACCCATATGGTGGCGAGAGAGCACCCCACCCGCCTGCCATACCCCCGCCAGATCCAAGCACTTTAAAGCCATTCGAGCCGAAGCGACAGATCATTAGAGAGAGAAGCATCTCAACCGATCTCAATCTACAGAAAGATCTCATGCTAGCTCGCTATGAAGTTCAGAAAAACAAAATGCTCTCCCCCGTTAGAAAGCTGGGCAGCTTATTTGGGACAATAAGCAGAACTGGCGGCGATAGCTAAATAAAGAAAATGGAGTTGACAAATGGTATCCAGATATGATAATATGAAAATCTCCAGGAATAATTCCGAGAGAGATAAGAAGTTAAGAGAGAAGAGAGGAGTAAGAACTATGAGACAGTTCGGAACTCCTAGCATCAGTTACCCCACAGAAGAAGAGCAAGCTTTCTTGGAGAGCACTACTGTTGTTTGGAAAGTGGGAGATAGGCTTTATAAGTTGGCTAACACCTTCTACGGAGATCCCACCCTGTGGTGGCTCATAGCCTGGTACAACCAAGCTCCCACCGAATCCCACATTACCGTCGGCGACACCATCGAAGTGCCTCAGCCGCTCGATAGGGCACTCTCAATCTATATGAGGAGATCAGCATAAGTGGAAGACGAAGAACTAGATGCTGCCCTATCCACCAACACTCAACGGGGGTGGACTAAGGGTGGTAAGCCAATTGAGGATAACAATAGCACCAAGGAGCCCATTTCAGATCTGGATCAATCCCTTGATCCAGCTTTAATCGCCCAATACTCGGACGAAGAAGATAGTCCGATATCGATAGACACAGATACTGGCAATGCTGCCGCCCTAGCTGAGCTTGGGATTGAACAGAGTTCGGTCGATGGACCTGACCTGGTTTACGGTGAACTTACCGGAGTAAGTAAAGACGAAAAAGAGCGCCAAAGGAAGTTACGAAGGCTAGCCGAAAGAGAGGCTGAAAGAAAGATTAGAGAAGGCAACAACAGAGTTGCTGGCGGCAGGAGAAAGAAGCGAGAATCAAGGAAAGGTATTTTTGAACAGACAGAGCAAGCATATTTGATTCAGAATGTTGAGAGCTTTATTGCTTCGAAAAACATACCAAAGCCAGAAGATATGAACAATCTGATACTCGCTAACTCAGAAGGAAATCTGATAAACACATTAACCATCGGCACGGGTCTGTTGCCTTTGATGGCAATCACTCCTGCTCAATTGAGTAGCTTGATACCATATATCAGATTCTTTAAGAGCAAGAAGGACACCACTGGAAAGCGGATCATAGAAGAGTTCAAGTTCTCTACAACATCGCCAGACATGAAAAAGTATTTTGCTGATGGCTCTGATAGTTATAAAAATGTTGGCTTAAAGAGCTTTTCTTGGGAGACTAACGGAGATAACTTGTTTAACGCACGAAGATCGTTGACTGCCGAAATTGTTCTTTCCTTCTCTTCGATGGTCGATCTGCAGAAGCCGTCATCCGGAATTTCGTGGATGGACCTGATTCTTCACAGTCCAGAAAATACGAAAGAGGAAGACGAAGCTGCCCAAGTTGATCCTGAGAAGATCGAAATCCTCGCCGAGATGGGATATAAGTATCCAGACAATGCCGATTTGTCGCCAGAACTAAAGCTTGCACTTGAGGACAGCCGGGTTTTCTTATCTCTGTACCCCAACCAGACAGAGTTTGATTTCAAAGAGGACGGCAGCATAGAGCTGAAAGTATCATACACTGCCTCCGGAGAATTTCTCTCCGATCAATACACATCCAATGTTCTCACGATTGGCACGAAAAAAGACTCAGACGACAAGACAGAAGAGGAACTTAAAAAAGTCAAAAACAAGATCGCGACAAACAAAAAGAATCTCAAAAACGAAAAGGAGTCAGAGGCAAAAAAGGCTTTGAAAGACAAAAGAGACGAGCTTCAAGAAGAGCTCGAAAAAGCCACTCAAAGAAATAGAGCATCGAACTACACGAAATTCCTCCAGCACCTCGTTGGAGCACAGCGGCTATTCTCGTTCTCCGTGAGCGAGGATCAGTATAAGAGCGGCATCCTGCCTAAGTCCAAGAGCTTGGGGCAGATCTTCCCAAAAGGAATTATAGACGAGCAAGCTGTAAAAGATCTTATTAAGGAATTTAGGGAGAAAGAGAAGGCTGGCAAAAACCTAGACAGCAAGCCTACACCAACAGGAAAGAGGACCATCTCGTATTTCTACCTGGGTGATCTCATCAATTATATGGCTGAGGCTCTAAAGCAAAACGACTCCATGGTTTCCGAAGTAGTTGTTGGTGATTATGAATTTTACTTGTTCCCTCCACCAAGAGAAAAGAAGGTGAAAAACAAGAAGGGAAAAATCGAAATACAGCAAGAACAACTTTCTTCTGAGGACTTGAAGAATGTCAAGAGAATAAGGGTTAATCTTTCCTCGATGCCAATATCTCTTGATATGTACAATCTCTTTATGTACGAAAATGTGATGAAGAGGGGAAGCTCAACATTCACATTTGATAATTTTATAAAGAAGGTAACTACCGAGCTAATAGATAATGCCCTCGATAGCTTCGTTTCGAATCGAGTGGGAGAAGATGCTCGGAAAAAATTTACTGAAGACAGGGCTTCCATCAAAGCCACTACTGTGTCTGGACACTCAAAAAAACTACAAAGAAATAAGGGCTCCATGTTGGACATCCCCAAACCACACCCAGATTTCCGGATCGCTCCACCAAGGCTATCGACTGATGGAGGCTTCCAGTCCCCATCCAATTTCTTTATCATTTACGGCTCACGAGTGCCAGCATGGCTCAGGCTAGATCCTAGCGAACAGACAAGTGCTGAGAATGGAGTTTATCATCTTACTCCTGGTTCAGACAGGGGAATCGTCAAGGGAGTTAAGTTCAAGCAGATGGAGAGCAGACTGAGAGATCAAAGGATATTGAAATCCAGAGAGACGGGGAATGTTAATGTCGGTGTCCTCAAGCTACCATACAATTCGACTGTAGAACTGTTTGGCTCGTCACCGTTCTACCCAGGACAAGCTGTCTTTATTTCACCCGCACTTACAGGAGTTGGATCACTCAGCTCTAGACGATCCATTGCTACAAAACTCGGCTTGGGAGGCTACTATATAGTACATAAGATATCATCAGAGATATCAATGGGAACCCTCCAGAGTTCGCTCGACTGTAATTTTCAGTCGTTCCCTCTTGGAAAAGACGAACTCGAAGACGATGACGGAGGAGCACTAGGCGGTGTTAAGGCGATAGACGGCAACAAGTATTTATTGAGTCTTCCATCAGCCCCACCACCGCAGCCGCCAGAGCCGTCGCTATCAGACATCACATCAACAAACTCTGATGCTGCCAACAGTAATTACGGTAGAAAGTAAGATTAGGAGCAAAGAATGAAGCTAAGTTTTGGATCAAATAGCCTCCCAGCAAGCAGCTCTTACAGCGAGAGACTGTCGTATATAAAGAACTACCCTGTCGGTATTTTAGAGCAGAGCTCTGCCGACTATTGGTACGACCATATTTTATTTGGCAGGATTGATAAGAACCAAGACTCAATATACCCATCCCAGAACTTCCTAAAAGAAATACCCGATGACGAGACAAGTGTGGTAGCTTTGAACTTTGTAGCAGATGCCTTTACCACATTCCGAAGAAATATGGACTTACTTCGTTCGGATGGGATGTTATATGCCGGAGGGTTCATAGAGGACACAAATTTTCTACAACCCCTTCGAGGCTGGCAAAGCGTCAACAGCGATTACGATTCGTTTATAAACTCTTTTTATAGCAACTACCTCTTCCCATTTCTATCCTCCCCAGAAATCAACGAGCGCATCCAAAGCTTCCAGGACTTCGTTGAGCAGTTCACGATACTGATAGACAGAACAACACTGCTCTCGCCATTTACAAAGACGGAATACATAACAAGCAACTTGGGAACTCCAATGTATAGCGGACTTGCTGTCGAGATCGAAGACTCCCTCGATCACGGAGACGATCTAGAGAAAATACTATCCTACACTAATGACTCCAACTTCGAAATATACAGGCAGATTGCAGCAAACAATGGATTCGTTCTCGATAAGAATGCCCCGTGGAGATTGCTAGCACTACCATATGCCCCTCAGATTCAAAATCATATGAATACCTACGGGATAAACTCCGAAACCATGGTAGACAAATACTACTATCGATCCCACCACTTTGATATACCAAATCTCAAAGTGTATATGAGAGAGTTTTACAATGCCTTCGTCAAAACCCTTCCGACAGTCAGAATCCCCCTCGTGGGAGGAAAAGGTAAAAAGAAAAGCTTGACAAAGATTATCCATCGTGATACCATTAGCAAAGAACAATATAACGAGGAGTGGTATTTTGATAATTCATTCTGGATTAGGCTGTATGTGTTTATTAGAGCGAAAGAGACGAACCGAGACTGGAACCAATACAAGCTTGACCAGGTTGCCTCAAAGGCAGCAGAGTTCTTTCTCTACTCCGGAGAAGAAGCAGCATACAAATTCATCAATAAAGAGGTCCGCCGACCGTGGAAAGAAAGCTCTCAGATAGACAAATATCGCCGAGGAACTTTCATGCTTAAAAGAAAGCGAGGATAGCTTGTTTTACATAACTCTTGATTCGAAGGAAGAGTGTTTAGGATATTACTATGACGGCGCCATCCACGATACGAGCCCCGATCCCGACAAAAACAATGTAACATGGGACTACTCCCATTCTCATCACCAAGACGGAATAGAGTATCTGAAGCTTTATTGTGGCGGCAAATCTTTGGGAGAAATGTGCCCCGAGCATCTGGGTAGAGACTGGGACGGAGCACTGGAAAAAAGAAAGGCATTCGAAACAGCCATCAAGAATAGTAAAATAGAAGTCCAAGATGTATGTGTATACGATCTGGTCCCGCCATGGTTTATGAAAGAAATCTCCCAGCTCAAATGTGAGATTCTTGAGCATGTTCATCAAAACCTCCACAAGCCAGAGGCATACGACTTCATGCTTGGGCTGGAAAAACTATTTGCCGGAATCAAAGAAAACACTCTCAAGATTGATACATCGAGCCTCCGAGGCAAGCTCGGAAATTCGGCAGTTAGAAACTTCCTCCATAGAGTCAGAGGAAAGACTTCGATAGAATACAATCAGTTCGGGACTATTACCGGCAGGCTAACAGTAACAAATTCTAGCTTTCCCATTCTAAACATTGAGCGATCTCTCAGGGAAATAGTCAAACCGAATAACGATCTGTTTGTGGAGTTTGATTACAATGCTGCCGAGCTAAGAACACTACTCTCTCTATCTGGACAAGAGCAGCCGAAAAGAGATATCCACGAGTGGAATATTGAGAATGTCTTCAAAAAGGAAATGACCAGAGCCGAAGCGAAGAAGAAGATCTTCTCTGCGATATATAATCCGAACATTGACCAAGACTATTATAAGGTGGAAAAGGTATTAAAAAAGTATTACAACTCAGGTAAGATCAATACTCCATACGGAAGAGAAATAGAATGTGACGACGGACATGCCCTGAACTATATTTTACAGAGCACTACTAGCGATCTGGTTCTTGATCAAGCTATGAAGATAAACAAGATCCTAGAGGGGAAGAAATCTAAGATAGTATTCTTGATCCACGACAGCTTTGTGGTGGATTTGGCACAGGAAGAGCGAGCCTTGATATACGAGATCAAGGAAATTTTTTCCCGGAACAAAATTGGAGATTTTTTAGTCAATGTTAGTGCCGGCAGAGACTTCGGCAACATGAGGAGGATTGATATATGAAATACGATAAACTCGTTCGAGATAAAGTACCACATCTCTTAATAAAGAAGAAGAAGGTATTCTCATGCCGAGAGGCACTGAAAGAGGAATACTTAGATTATGTTGATGACGCATTGCTTGAGCATGTAAATGGCTATTTGGAGAATCGATCTCTCGGAGCACTGGCAGAAGTCTTGGAAGTGGTGTATGCTCTTTCTCTTGAGCTGGGATACACCATCGACGAGCTTATGGAAGAAAGAATCCAGAAAGAGGCTGACCTTGGGGCATATTACGAGGGAATCATCCTAGAGGAAGTGAAAGAAGATGATTAATGTGATTGGCTTGGGCAAAGTCGGATGTGCTATAGCCGAGAAGTTTAGAAAGCATCCCCAGTATGAAGTATATAAGATAGGAGCAGGGCTTCCCGATAAGGATAATAAGAACTGCTTTTCCATCAAGAAGAGATCGGCACCAGAAGACTACGAGGAAAAGTTTCCAGCGAGGGTTACGAATGCTCTCAAGAAGATTGATGGCGACATTCTCTTTGTGGTTTCAGGCGGCACAGACATTTCCTCAGCATCGCTAAGAATATTGGAGGCAGTAAGTCCGAGAAGGATAGAGGTACTATACATAAAGCCAGACCTTACTGACGATCATTCAAAGAACCTCGACAGAGTGGTATCTAATGTATTCCAGGAATATGCTCGCTCTGGGCTATTCGAGAGACTCTATCTTATTTCAAATTCCGCAATCGAAAAAGTCATTGGGAATATTCCGATTGGCAGATATCAAGACACGATCAATGAATTTGTCTCTTCCACCATTCATATGCTAAATGTCTATAGAAACACCGAAGCAGTAATATCCAGCTACCCAAAGGAGTCTGGTATCTGCCGAATTTGTACTATAGGAATCGGTGAGATGGAAAAAATGGCAGATCAGATGTGCTTTTCTCTTGACAATGTGAACGAAAAGAGCTATTATTTTGCTATAAACAAAAAACAGGTAGATAACGATTCTGATCTCCTCTTTAGGGTAAAGAAGAGAGTAACACAAAAAGACGAGGACATAAAAGTAGGTTTTGGAGTATACTCAACGGAATATGACAAGAACTACATCTATATTGTTTCTCAAACAAAGATAATTCAAGGAGTAAACTATGGTTAAAATTTTTACAGGTTCTTTTAAGAAGAAGAACGACGACATTCGGACTATGACTTTTGTAAAGCTGGAAGATCTCCCCTCCAGCTTTTTAAGTTCCAAGGTTAAGGATGGATCATCTCAGCGAAAAGTACCAGAAGGGCAAGAGCTCGTCTGGGATGTTTCCGAGTCTGCTTTCCGGACATTCAACTGGAACTCAGCACTGGGAGAAGTAGATGTGAAACTACTGGAAGGAAAGGAAAAAGAAAATTTTGAGAAAAAGCACTTGACATAAGCAAAGTGATCTGATATAATAGTGTCTAACAAAAAGTAAAAGGAGTCTTAAATGACGATTGATATGAAAAAAATGAGAGAAAAGTACAGCACCCTCAAAAACCGAGGTCAGGGTGGTGGTAGTCAGTTCTGGAAACCTTCCGAGGGTTCACAGACTGTACGGATTGTTCCGACTGAAGACGGAGATCCTTTCAAGAGCTTTTCTTTCCATTATGGTGTCGGCAAAGAGGGCGGCTTCCTGTGTCCAAAGAATAACTTTGGAGAGGATTGCCCAGTATGTGGTTTTGTTCGTGGTCTTTACCAAGAAGGCGATGAAGAGAGCAAAGCTATGGCACGACAGCTCGGTGTGAAATCTCGATTCTTCTCTCCCGTCCTTGTTCGAGGGGAAGAGGAGCTTGGAGTCCGTCTATGGGGTTTTTCCAAGACGGTATATGAAACTCTCCTGGGTCTTGTGCTGAATCCGGACTACGGGGATATTACGGATATTGAAACTGGTATCGATCTGGATCTACATTACGGTAAGCCACCTGGAGGTCAATTTCCTATGACCAAGGTGACACCAAAGCGACGTTCTAGCCGCCTTTGCAGCGATAAGATTAGCGAAGAGCAGTGTGAAGGTCTTTTGGGTACTGTACCAGATTTTGAATCTCTCTTTGAGAAAAAGACGACTGTCGAAGTCCAAGGATTCTTGGATGTTCATTTGACAGCCGACAATCCAGAGGAGTTTTCCAGTGAAGTGGAAAAATATCCTGGAAAAAGTGTGAACAAGGTTGATAATGCCCTTGACGAATTGATGACTCGTTAAACATCACACACCCACGGGGAGGCACAGGGTTAACGGGTGCCTCTTTTTTTACTTTATTTACGGAGTTGTGCTATGGTGAGAAGTTTGAAACAGAAAAAAGGTTCTTTGAACATCGATGAGCTTAGGAAGAAGATCAATAAAAAGGCTGGCATGAATGTAGCACACGATCTTACGACAGATAATCCAACTGAAGTCAAAGACTGGATTCCCACAGGCTCCACATGGCTAAATAGTGTCATTTGCCGAGGAAAGACTGCTGGCATCCCAGTAGGAAAGATATCAGAGATAGCAGGATTAGAAGCCTCCGGAAAGAGCTATATGGCAGCCCAGACAGCAGCCAATGCCCAGAAAATGGGAATCAATGTGGTATACTTCGACTCGGAATCATCCATCGATCCTACTTTTCTTAGCAAAAGCGGTCTGAATGTCGATGAAGTTCTGTATGTCCAGGCGAGCTCTGTTGAGTTTGTGCTGGAGACGATTGAGGAGCTCTTGAATTCGACGGAAGATAAGATGCTGTTTATTTGGGACAGTCTCGCCTTGACACCAGCGGTAAGTGATGTAGAGGGAACATTTAACCCTAACGAATCGGTAGCTGTCAAGGCTCGTGTATTGGCTAAGGGAATGTCCAAACTAATAGTGTCGCTAGCCAACTCACAGTCTACCCTTTTGGTATTAAATCAGCTCAAGACAAATCTCCAAGTAGCGAACCCGAAGTACGCGACGGATAGTGAAAAATATACCACTCCTGGAGGCAAGTCGATGATGTATGCCTACAGTTTGAGAATTTGGCTGACTGGCAAGCGAGGCAAGAAGAGCATCATCGCTGACGACAAGGGTTTCATTGTCGGCAACGAAGTTAAGGCTCGATTGGAAAAGTCTCGATTTGGAACAGCCGGCAGAATATGTAATTTCAAGATTATGTGGGGCAAAGACATCGGGGTGAGGGATGACGAGAGTTTATTTGAGGCTATACAGTCTTCGGACCAGTTGATGAACTCGGGTCCATGGTGGACTCTCAAATATGGTGATGGATCTGAACAGAAATTCCAAGCCGCCAAATGGGGTGAATTCATGCTGGATTCAAAATTCCGAGATAGAGTTTTACGGCTTGTGGACGAAGAAGTCGTCCTGAAGTTTGATAATAGGGATGTAGATGCCCAACACTTTTACGATGAAACTGAATCAGAGGTATAAGAATGAAAATGTTAAAGCAAGATAAATACTGGGGGAGCACTTGTGATATCCGCCTAGACGACAGCAGCTCGAACGAGAATGAGGTATCTTCCTTAAACAACAGGATCTATTTCTACTCAGAAGTAACTCGACCGGAATGTCTGGCACTAAACAAAAACATCCAGACCCTATCTGATGCTATGTGTACAAATGGTCATAACTACAATATTCCAGTTCCCCCAATCCGGCTACATATCAATTCCTACGGAGGATCTGTCTTCGCTGGACTCTCATCGGTGGATTATATAATGGCTTCCAAGGCACCGATCCACTCGGTAGTAGAGGGATGTGCAGCATCAGCAGCAACACTGATGAGTGTCGTGGCTGAAAAGCGATACATCCATAAGAATTCATTCATGCTCATCCATCAACTATCTTCTGGTATGTGGGGCAAGTTTGAAGAGCTCAAGGACAGTATGGAGAATTGTGAGATTTTGATGCAGACCATCAGGGAGATCTATAACAAGCACACTAACATTCCAAAAAAGAAGCTTGACGAGATTCTCAAGCACGATTTGTGGTTCGATGCTGACACCTGTCTAAAATATGGTTTAGTTGACGAAATTATTTGAGCCGATTCGTAGATGAAAAAAACGAAAATAGAAACTCTCAAAGAGACAGTCAAGATATCTATAGATGCAATAGAAAACCTTCTTGACGAAATATTTCTACTGAGAGAAGAGAATGAAAAGATAAAGAAGAAGCTACAGTCTGTTAGGGCGAAGCTTAAGCGATTGGAATCTGAGAATGGGCGAAAATAAGAAAAGAATAATGATAGTTGACGGTCACAATGCTTTTATTAGGCACTATATTGTGAACCCAACTATCTCCTCCAACGGTCAGCCTATCGGAGGCTTAGTAGGCTTCCTCCAGGGACTACAAAAGTTAGCAAGAACGATAAAGCCAGATCTAATATCTGTTGTATGGGACGGAGAAAACGGCAGCCGCCGACGTCGAAGCATCGTCAAGGGGTACAAGGAAGGCAGGAAGCCAGTCCGGCTCAATCGATTTATAAGAAACCTGCCTGAGAATGAGGAGTCAAAAAATCTCATCTGGCAGCAGGTCAGAGTCCTTGAATATCTAAACGAGACACCTGTGATCCAGTTTATGTTTCCAGAAACAGAGGCAGATGACACCGTAGCATATGTGAGTCAACTCCCTCAGCTTAGTGACTGGCACAAAGTGATAGTATCCAGCGACAAGGATTTCTTCCAGCTATGTGGCGATTCGACAGTCTTATACCGTCCCATACAGGACGAGGTTGTGAACAAGAATTCTATTTTGGAAAAATTCAGCATCCACCCCGATAACTTTGCCCTCGCTAGGGCAATCTCTGGGGATAAATCAGACAACCTTCCTGGTGTGCCGAGAGTTGGAATTCCGACTGTGGCAAAACGACTCCCATTCCTGTCGGAGGACAAGGAATATCTGGTAGCTGATATAGAGAAATATTGTGAAGAGAGAGAGGAAGAAAAGGTTAAGTTTTATAGAGATGTCTTGGAGAATATTGATATCGTAAAAATCAACTACAAGATGATGCAGCTCTATTCACCATCCCTCTCAACTCAGACAACTAGAAAAATAAGGGAAACATTTGACGAGTATGTTCCCCTCTTTAATAAGACGGGAATGGTAAAGCTTCTGTTCGAAGACGGCTGCCCTCAAATCAACCTCGACAATCTCTTTGCCCTATTTCAGAGAACTGTTTATGAACTAAAGAAACAAACCTCTTGACTTTCGAAAGAAAAAAAGGTATACTATATACCTGGGAGAAAAATACATGGAACTAGACAACGATTCGACTTTTGGCTCTTTCGGAAAAGGATTCCAAGAATCCCTAGCAAAGATGATTCTAGATGATTCTCGCTTTTCGACACAGATTGGCGAAGTGCTTAACATAAACTTCTTTGAACTAAAGTATCTTCAAAATTTTGTAGATAAAGTTTATCTGTACAAAGAGAAGTATAAGAAGCACCCATCGAGAGACACATTCGAGAGCATTCTCAAGAGCGAAACTTCCTCTGGGAACGAAGCCGTTAGAAAGCAGGTTCGGGATTTCTATGTCCGAATCGCCAGCGGAAACTTCTCTAATGTTGATGAAGAGTTTGTCCAGGATAAATCCCTTGACTTCTGTCGGAAGCAAAAGCTCCAAGAAGCTATGCTCAAAAGTGTGAAGCTGATGCAAAAGTCTTCCTTCGACGAAGTTAGCAAGATCATCAATGATGCTCTCAAACTAGGTGTCGATAACGATACTGGGTATGACTTCATAAAAGATTTCGAGGCAAGGTACGAACTCAGATCCAGGCATCCAATTGCAACTGGCTGGGGAGAACTAGATAGAATCACTGGCGGAGGCATGGGAAAAGGAGAACTCGGAGTCGTTATAGCTCCTACTGGTGTAGGTAAAAGTATGGTGCTAGCTCACTTGGGTGCCATGGCTTTGAGGAACGGAGTAAATGTTGTTCACTATACACTAGAACTTCAAGACATGACAATCGGGAATAGATATGATAGTTGCCTGACTGGAATCCCCATCAACGAACTTCGCCACAGCAAAGAGGATGTATTCGAGGAGATCAAAGAACTGCCAGGAAAGCTTTTGATCAAAGAATACCCAACGAAGTCGGCTACCACCCAGACTCTCAGGACTCACCTGGAGAAGCTCCGAAACCGAGATTTCAAGCCTGGAATGATTGTTGTTGACTATGGCGACATTTTGAAGCCTATTTCACACTCGAAGGAGAAAAGGGAAGAGCTCGAAACTATTTATGAAGAGTTGAGGGCAATCGCTCATGAATTCGAGTGCCCCGTCTGGACAGCATCTCAAACGAACAGGAGTGGGATAAACGCTGAAGTCATTACAATGGAATCTATTAGTGAAGCATTCTCGAAATGTTTCGTGGCTGATTTTATTTTCTCAGTATCAAGAACTGGTGCTGACAAGATGAACAATACGGGGAGGGTTTATATAGCCAAAAATAGGAATGGTATTGACGGTGTAGTGTTTCCAATTTTTATGGACCCAGGAAATGTCTCGATAAAGGTATTTCCACAAGACGAGCACTCGGCAGAGGTTTTGTCGGGTCCACAGAAGGTATATAAGATGCTCAGGGATGAAACAAGAAAAGAAGATTAGTAAATAAAACAAATAGGAGAGAGAAAATGGAATTAGCAAGTGAGATTTTGAGCAACATTACCGTCCACATGAAATATGCTCGGTACTTAGAGGATAAAAAGAGAAGGGAAACTTGGGATGAGCTAGTCACTAGGAACAAGCAAATGCACCAGAAAAAGTACCCTCACCTCTATGATGATATAGAAGAAGCTTACGAACTAGTTCACGACAAGAAGGTGCTACCTTCTATGAGGTCGCTACAGTTCAGCGGCAAGCCTATTGAGATTTCGCCTAACCGAATCTATAACTGTGCCTATTTGCCGGTAGATGATTGGCGAGCATTTGGGGAGATCTTGTTTCTCCTCCTCGGCGGCACGGGAGTAGGATATAGTGTACAATCCCATCATGTAGAAGATCTCCCAGAGATTAAAAAGCCAAATCCAGGCAAAGTAAAGAGATACCTAGTTAGCGATAGTATTGAGGGCTGGGCTGACTCCGTGAAAGTTCTTATGAAGTCTTACTTTCGAGGAACTGCCACCTTAGATTTCGATTTCAGTGACATTCGCCCCAAAGGCTCCCAACTGATTACTAGTGGTGGCAAGGCTCCCGGACCAGAACCACTCAAAAACTGCCTGAGACACATCAAAAGTATCTTGAATGAAAAGTCTGACGGAGATCAACTTCGACCGATTGAGGTTCACGATATCGTTTGCTATATTGCTGATGCCGTATTGGCAGGCGGTATTCGTCGAGCAGCTTTGATATCCCTGTTCTCTGCAGACGATGACGAGATGATAGCTAGCAAATACGGCAACTGGTATGAGCTCAATCCACAACGAGGGAGAGCAAACAATAGTGCTGTTCTTTTACGACACAAGGTGGACGAAGAGTTCTTTTTCCAGTTGTGGGAGAAGATAAAGTTAAGCAACTCGGGCGAGCCGGGGATATACTTTTCTAACGATAAAGATTATGGCACCAACCCGTGCTGTGAAATTGCACTAAGACCGTTTCAGTTCTGTAACTTGTGTGAGGTTAATGCTTCAACGGTAGAGGGGCAGGAAGACTTGGAAGCTAGGATTCGTGCTGCTACCCTTATCGGCACCCTACAGGCAGGATATACCAACTTTCATTATTTAAGATCTGTATGGCAACGAACCACCGAGAGAGAGGCTCTTTTGGGCATTAGTCTGACCGGTATTGCTTCGAATAAGATACAAGACTTGGATGTAAAGGCAGCGGCAAAAGCGGCACGGCAAAAGAACAAAGAGGTGTCGTCATTGATTGGAATCAAGAGTGCCGCTAGGGTCACCACCATCAAGCCAGCGGGAACAACTTCGCTAGCACTTGGTTGTAGTTCTGGGATCCATGCTTGGCATAGCCAGCATTATATTCGCCGGATAAGAGTAGGAAAAAACGAGCCAATATATGGATATCTATTAAAGAACCATCCAGAGCTTGTTGAGGATGAGTATTTTCGACCTCACGACACAGCCATTATCTCAGTCCCACAGAAAGCACCAGAAGGAGCAACCTTGAGGGATGAGAGTGCCCTCGACCTCCTCCAAAGGATCAAGTGGTTTTCCAAAAATTGGATAAAGCCGGGACATTCTAAAGGACAAAACACCCACAATATCTCTGCTACAATATCGATCAAAGATAACGAATGGGAAACCGTCGGTCGCTGGATGTGGGACAACCGAGGATGCTACAACGGGATTTCTTGCTTGCCGTATGATGGAGGCTCTTATGTTCAAGAGCCGTTCGAGGAATGTTCGGAGGAAACCTACGAGGAGATGATGAAGCATCTTAAGGATGTTGATCTCACTCAGATCAGTGAAGCGGAAGACAATACTGATCTCAAAGGTGAGCTAGCATGTGCCGGCGGAAGCTGTGAGATAAAATAAAGCTTGACACGGCAAAAAGAATATGCTATACTTAGACAATAAACAAAAAGGAGACTGTATGTCTAATGGTAATTTGAAGGTAGTTGATGGTGGAAATGACGTGGAGAAGGAGAACAGAATTGTTGATTACATTAAATCACTTTCTGCCTTGGAAACCGAAATGGAACCATACAAAGAACAGAAGCGAGATCTAAAACAAAACTATGTGGAGAACGGTTGGCTCTCCAAAGAAGAGATCTCTGCCGCTGTTAAGGCTTATCGGCTGATGAAGTCAGAAGTCGATCTTGAGCAAATGAGAGATTTCTTTGAGCTCTATTCTAAGACGAAGGTGTGCTGATGAAATATTCCCCCTTCAATAGGCACTTGATGCTAGAGGAGTGTGAAGCTAATGAGGAGGCTCCTATTTCAAAGGTACTGGTACCGGACGACTATAAAGCTGTTAAAGATTTTGGCACTTATAGGGTTGTGGGCAAGTCTATGGACTGCTCTCCAGTATTCGCCGTTAATTCTAGAGTTATTGTAGAAGAGTCTATGGTAAGATCAGTAAGTTTAGGCGACAAAAAGATATTCATAATCCCAGAGAACTTTGTTGTTCTTTATGAAAATGAATGAAGAATAAAATATACCAATATGATAGAATAATAATTGGGGGATCCTTGGCATCGTTGTTATGTGGGTATTGTTATAATATTCCCGTAATCTATACGATGCCGAGGATACCTTTATTTTTTGAGACTGATGAGCGACTAGGCAGCAAGAGTCAGCTATGGAGAGAGTTGTCCGCAACCATGTCTCTGTCTGGCTTGCTCCCGATGGGAAACAAGACTCAAAGCATCCGAATTGAGGACGGCACCCTCAAAGCCTTTACAGAAGATCCGGTATACGGTCATTTCGCCTTTGATGATATCATTGTCTTTGACGACACCGAGATTCATGGCTGGGATGAGAAGATCGAAAAAGAAAAGAAGCTTATGGTGCTTGATTGGATGAACGATAGGGGGAGCTCTCCTCACGACATAGACTTCCTCGAAACTCCAGATGACTTTGTGAGAGATGTTCACTTTTATTTGTCTGATAGGATTTTCGGAAACCCCCAAAAGAAGAAAGACATTCTTTCTATCTCGTGGCTAACAGAGCAGCAGATCAGGAGTGTGGAATACACCGACACTTATGCCAGGTTCAAGGTATTGGAAATGATGACGGATGCTGGAATCAAAGGAAGAAAGAACGGCATAGATAAGAAGACTGGCAGAGAAAAGAACCTCTCTATAAAGCTAGAGACAGCCAGCAGAGATGTCCTTCCTGTATTTAGAGAGCCATTCTCCGAGGAGGAGCTTCTGAGGCTATACGAGAAAGAGCCCTCCCAGAACAAATATATCAGGACACTAAGAAAGTATCTGAATGGATGAGATCAAGCCAATTGGCGACACGACATACTTTACCTTAGCGGGGATCATTCCCGTCGCTGGGGAGAAGCTGGATTTTGGCTTTCCGTGGCACGACTCCTTGATGCCCATTGGAAAGGATTATCTTGCTGTAGAGCGAAGTGTCTATGAGTGTGCCATGGCTGGCTGTGAGAGTATCTGGATAGTGTGCCATCGAGAGATGCAGCCCCTGATAAGGCACCGGATAGGAGATTGGATTGTTGATCCGGTTTGGACAGCAGCAAACAGAAGGAAGTTTTCATTCTTTGGCGGAGGCAAGCAGCACGAAAAGACGATACCCATCTTCTATGTCCCCATCCACCCAAAGGACAGAGACAAGCGAGACTGCTTGGCTTGGAGCGTCATCTACGGTTCGATGAGAGCATTCTCCGTATCTAAGATCATAAGTAAGTGGACTGTCCCAGACAAATACTATGTTTCTTTTCCGTATGGAGTTCACAGTGTCCGAAGCCTTAGAAAACATAGGAAGGCTATATCCGACCAGAAGAAGAAGTTTTACATCTCTCACAACGGCAAGACGGTCAAGGATGGAGAGTATCTGTCTTTCACATTTGATGTGGAGGACTGGAAGAATTTCCGGAGGATAATAAGAAGTGAAGGCACTGGTATCTATGAGCCAGGCTCTTATTTTGATGATGAAGAGAAGACTCTCAAGGGAGACAAGCTTCCGCCAGAGGAACGATACAGTGCCCGCCACTTCCCGTTAGAGAAAGTATTTGGGCAGCTAGACACGACAGGTCACACCATTATGGAAACAGACAGGTATTTCAACATCGGGAGTTGGGAGAACTATTGTACATATATGGCTGACGAATATTCGAAATATGTAATAAAACCAAAAATGATACTTAAGTATCACGAACACAATCCTTTCGGCGAGGATACAAAAGAAGAAGTTTAGGACTACTTATTAGGACTAAGGGAGAGAAAATGAAAAAGATTATCAATGAATGGCGACAATACTTGAACGAGTCATCTCTGTCTCGTGTATACCAGCATATTGGAGAGCATGACACGGCTATACTCACGGGCTTCCGTGGAGATCCATCTGACACCTCCAGGTGTGTAGAAGACTCAGCAGAGTATGAGGAAGAGGTAGAGGAAGTGAAGAAGGGTAAGGCGAAAAGCGCGAACATGCTTCGGAACCGAGATGTGAAGGCTTCCTTATTGGCTAGCGGCTACGGAGTTACCAAAGTGGATGGCTCTTACATCGAAGACTTTGATACACCCTCGGCAATGGAAGTGTCGGAAGATAGCTTTTTCGTAGTCAACCTCAAAGATGATCCTTCTTTCGCTTCCAGAGTTGAGGAGATTGGTAAGAAGTTCTGCCAAGACTCCGTGTTAGTAATACCAAAAGGCGGCAAGGGAGCATACTTGCTTGGCACTAACAACAGCGAATTCCCTGGGCTCGGACAACAAATATCCGTAGGGGATATAAAAATGGGCAAAGAGTCGGAATTTATGACCCGAGTCGGCAAACGTCCATTTACTTTCGCTGAAGGGCTGGAGACATATAATGATCTCTCCAAGAACGAGAGAATGGCTGTAAAGAACATCGCCAAGAAAATTCTCTCGTAAAATCAACAACTTACAAATACTCAACAAATCTCTTGACAAGAGATCTGTGATATGATATACTCCTATAACTAACCCATTCCCAGGAGCTTTTTGATATGGAAAGAAAAGAATCAACGATTCCGTTCGTAGGATTACATGCCCACAGTGTCGCCAGTGTGTTTGACGGTCTTGGATACCCACAAGAACACATGGACTTTGCTTATGAGAACGGTATGGATGCCCTGGCTCTAACTGATCACGGCAACATGAACGGGCTGGCATATCAAGTGCTTCATGCTAAAAAGATGAAAGAACAAGGTAAAGACTTTAAGCCAATTTTTGGTGTTGAGGCATACTTTATTCCGTCCGTATCGGAATGGCGAGATGACTATGATCGAATCAAGAAAGAGCGAGCCGAGAGCAAAAAGCGGCAATCCAAGTTGGACGATGATGTATCCGGTGCGACTGTCGAAGATGAGGAAGAGACAAAGAAGGCTATCAAGAGCATCCTGAATAGGCGACGCCACTTGATTCTATTAGCCCAGAACCAAAAAGGGCTAAATAACATTTTTCAACTAATCAGTAAGAGCTATAAGGAAGAGAACTATTATCGCTTTCCTCGCCTAGATTTTGATATGCTACAGGAACACAATGAGGGGGTCATTGCTGCCTCCGCTTGCCTAGGTGGTGTATATGCCGGAGACTTCTGGGAGAACCGAGAGGAAGGCTCTGAGGCAGTCAGAGAGGCAATGAGAAAGACAACATCGAGGATGGTGGACATCTTCGGCGACAGATGGTATGCCGAGCTCCAATGGAACAGAATCGATGAACAGCATCAACTAAACAAGCATATTATCGAGGTAGCAAAAGAGTTTGATGTGAGTCTAATTAGTACCGCTGATAGTCACTATCCAAGACCCGATGTGTGGAAGCAGCGAGAGGTATACAAAAAGATCGGATGGCTCAAAAAGGGCGATGATGGCTCGGGAATCCCCGAGACAATCGACGAAATGGATTACCAGCTTTATCCCAAGAATGGTGATGAAATGTGGGCATCTTACAAAGGGTACTCAAAGGATTGTGGATATGAATACGATGATAATCTGGTACGCGACTCTATTGCCGAGACGCATAACATTGCCCATGAGAGAATATCCAGGTTTTTACCAGATAACCAGGTACGGCTTCCAAGTTTTGTGGTCCCCGAAGGTAAAACGCCAGCAGATACTCTCATTGAGTGTTCCACTGAGGGGCTCCGAGAAGCCGGTCTTGATAAGAAAGATGTTTATGTAAATCGCCTAAACGAAGAGCTTGAGGTAATCAACACTAACGAGTTCTCTCAATACTTTCTTACGATGAAAGCAATTGCAGACATCGCCTCATCCAAGCAGCTCGTAGGTCCAGCCCGTGGTAGTGCGGCAGGCTCTCTTGTTGCTTATGTTCTGGGTATAACCCAAGTGGATCCGATAAAGTATGATCTTCTGTTTGAGCGGTTCATGACGAGGAACCAGAAGGATGTAGGCTTTCCCGACATCGACTATGATGTTTCAGATCCTTTTGAACTGAAAGAGGCTCTGATAGAAGAGTGGGGCGACGATAAAGTTGTGCCCATCTCAAACTGGAACACCCTTCAACTAAAATCTCTGATAAAAGACATCAGCAAGATGCAGGGCATTCCCTTCAAGGAAGTGAACTTAGTTACCAGTGTGATGATGAGAGAGGCAACCCCTTTGGCTAAAAAGGCGAAGGGCATGACGGCAGGCATGTATATTCCAGGCTTCGAGGAAGTGAAAGAATACAGCCCTACATTACAGGAGTTCTTTCGAAAGTATCCCGATGTAGAGACTAATGTTGATGTACTGTACGGTCAAGTGAGAAGCTGCTCTCGTCATGCTGGCGGAGTAGTTGTTGGAGACAATCTAGACCAGCATATGCCGATCATCAATAGTGGTGGTGTGAAACAGACTCCATGGAGCGAAGGGCAGAATGTCCGGCATCTAGAGCCCATGGGCTTCATTAAGTTTGATATCCTGGGACTAGCATCGCTTCGAATGATGGAGTCAGCAATCGTCCATGTTCTCAAGCGACACAAGGGTAATCCTGAGCCCACTTTTGATGATGTGAAAGAATTCTACGACAAGAATCTTCACCCAACAGCTATCAACTTGGATGACCAGAATGTATACAAGAATATCTTCGGGAGAGGAAAATGGGCAGGCATCTTCCAGTTTACTGAAGACGGAGCCCAAAGGTTTTGTAAGCATGTCAAGCCAAACAACATCGTTGATCTCTCTGCTATTACGAGTATCTATCGACCTGGACCTCTCTCCGCTAAAGTGGACAAGCATTACATCCAAGCAAAGAACAATCCTGATGAGATTGAATATGCTCACGAGATTGTCGAGGAAGTAACCAAGGAGACTTACGGGTTTCTTATCTTCCAGGAGCAAATAGCATTGCTAGCCCATCGCCTTGGTCACGACATCAGTCTAGACGAAGGGAATATGCTTCGTAAGATTTTGACCAAGCGAGGCTCTGGGAAAGACAAGCTCAAAGAGGATATCCACAATCGGTTCATCACGGGATGTTTAGAGAAAGACATGAGAGCAGACGATGCTCAAAGACTATGGGATACATTTGAGTTCTTCTCAGGGTATGGATTCAACAAGTCTCATGCCTTGAGCTACAGCATCCTATCGTTTCAGTGTGCTTGGTTGCTGAACTACTATCCTTCCGAGTGGATGGCAGCATTCCTAGACAAGGAGCCAGAAGCACGAAAAGAGAAGGCTATCAACATAGCACGAAGTATGGGATTCGAAATTGAGAAGCTCAATGTAAATACTAGCGGCTTCACTTGGGAAATCAACGAAGATGGCAACACACTAATCCAGCCGCTTTCGAGCATCAAGGGCTTGGGGAGTACAGCCATCAAAGAGATAATGACCCACCGACCATTCAATACGGTGGAGGATTTCCTCTTCAACGATAGGATGCTCTACTCGAAGGTAAACAAGAAGAGCATCGATGCACTTGCTCGCTCTCAGGCGATGAACGAACTTATTGACGATAGGTTTAGTGGGATGAGGCACTTCTGGATGGCGATAGCCAATGATCGTCCGAGAAAAGAGAAGAATCTTGTAGAGAACATAGAGAAGTATGTTAGCGAAGGAGACTTCACCCCAGAGGAGAAGCTTGATTACCTCATTGACTTGACTGGGCTATTCCCATTCGAGCTTGTTATGACAAAGGAAGTGTCTCGACGCCTGGAAGAGGTTGCTGTCCCTCCCATCAGCGAGTATGATCCAGAGCTAGGAATTGTGTGGTTCATTCCCAGGAAAGTAGTGGAGAAAAAGACGAAGCACGGCAAGGATTGGTGGCTCATAGAAGCCATAGACAAGAACAGCACTGTGACAGCAATAAAGTGCTGGGGAGTCAAGAAGGGCTCTGACAGTGTACAGCTAAACCGCCCCTACATGGCACGACTAGATCACGATCCGGTATGGGGATTTAGCACAAGAAGCATCAGGCATTCTTTTAGGATGCTAGGGTAAAAAAACATTAATATTGTTTCTCTCCCGTATTTTATACTTGAGAGACAAAAGGAGTAAATATGAAAAAAATTATAGTAGCAGGCATTTTGTCCTTGACAGGATGTATCGAAGATGATAGAGTAAGATGTACCGACTTGGACGGTGGATTGTCCGATGCTGGAGCCGCCAGCGATGCTGGATGTGTGGATGAAGAAATCATTGCATTTCCAGATATGGTAGTCCACATAGAACGATAGGAGAAAGAAAATGATTAGAATGGAACTAGTAAGCGACCCGAACAATTATGAGGATAAGTTTGTCCGGGTAGAAGTTGACAAAGAAGTATCTGTGTATCGACAAACAGAGTTTGAGCTTGATGTAGAAGGAAACAAGAAGATCGTCCTTCCTCGTCAAATGCCCTTCTACCAGGTAAAGGATTAGGGAATAATGGTTCGTGCCTTCTTCATTTCTCTTTTCAAGAAGCTGAAGCGGTCTTCTGAGCTTGAAGACTCTGGCTGTGGCGTTTTTTCGATTACAAACTTAAAAACAGGCAAGAAATTCATAGGTCACTCCTCCGATCTAAGCAAGGAAGAGGAGATTCAGAGATTTATCTTGGGAAAGGGGCTCCACCGGAATGCCCGTCTCCAGGGAGATTATGATTCTCTGGGAGAAGACTCGTTCTCGTATGAGATAGAGCGAGCCGTTCTCGCTGAGAAGGGGCAGCATGTTACTTTGTGGAACCTCTTGGAGATTTCATCAACAGTAAAGGCTGAATATGTAGAAGAGGGCACGAAAGTGTATAACCAAACAAAGACAGTAAAAATAACGACAGAAACTTATTTGGATATGAACAAAGGAAGAAAAAAATGATACTAGAATATGTAAGAGTAAGAGAAGATGCTTTGCCTCCCGAACGGGCAAACCCGAGCGATGCAGGATTGGATTTGTTTTTCAATCCAGAAAACAAAGAGTCGATTTCAATCGAGCCCGGTCAAAGCAAGCTGTTTCAGACAGGCTACAAGTTTGGTATTCCTCACGGATACTGCTTGGAGGTGAAGAACCGCTCTGGTAATGCTTCCAAGAAGAATCTGCTGGTCGGAGCCTGTGTTATCGACCCAGGCTACGATGGCGAAGTCTTTGTCAACCTACACAATGTTGGCACAGAGCAGCGACAAATCAGTCCAGGTGATAAAATTGCCCAGGTGGTGATGTATCCGATTGTCCACTTCAAGGCATTCGAGAAGCATGACCAAGATTTGTATAACTACTATCCAATAGCGATGAGTGATCGTAAGGATGGCGCACTTGGGAGCACCGACAACAAGAAGCAGGATCTGCTTTCGAAGCTTCCTGTGTATGCTGATATGTGCTTCGACTTCGAAGGGGAGCGGTCTTGAGCGGCAAAAAACATTATGATGGTATCTTTTTGATAATAATAGCATCATTAGCAGGCTTCATTATCACAGCCCTCCTTCTTTCAGCTTTCACGGCTCCAATGGGGCTTGAGCGAATGTGTGAGGAGTTCAATGATGCCGGAGAATGATTGGCTAGGAGTAGACTTTTTACTCCTAGCCACGGAGACACTGATGCCCTGGGCATTTGTTGGAATCTTCATATGGACTATAACCAAATATTACAGGAAACAATAGTCACAAGAAAAGGAATGGAAAATGGATAAGAATACAAAAAAGGTTATGTTTAGCAGTAAAGATATGAGTTGGGAAACTCCTCAAAAGCTGTTCGACAAACTAAACGAGGAGTTCAGCTTTGATTTGGATCCTTGTGCCTCCACCGATAATGCTAAATGTAAGAACTTCTTTACGGAGGACGACGACGGACTAGCACAGGAATGGGGACCGAACAAATCAATATTCGTCAACCCACCATATGGCAAGGCGATAAAGAGCTGGGTAAAAAAGGCTTACGACGAGAGTCGAAAAGAAAAGACCACTGTTGTAATGCTGATACCTTCTCGGACTGATACATCGTATTGGCACGAATATTGTATGAAAGCCGCCGAGATCTACTTCATAAAAGGGCGAATCAAATTTAGCGATAGCAGTATGTCAGCTCCATTTCCGTCTGCAGTTGTTGTTTTTCGGGACCACTGGAAGCAACAAAACCCGCTGATGGGAGCGATCACTAGGTAAAAATACTACTTACTTATGGTGTCTAGAGTTTTTACCCTCCCCGTCGTATTATTAGCAGCCATATTTTTCCTGGGTGCTGGGTGTGTATCTCTCGGCGAAGATGTTAGGCTCCGACCACCTTCTTGTGAGGAAAAGAGCGAGATAACGAGGATACCAGGATGGGATATGTCCTATCAGATAGAACCATCTTGTAGCCTCCCCGATCCAGCCGACACATCGCTAGCATTACACATTTTCTACATGGAGTGGTATAAAAGATTCGGAGATAAGTCGAACATCGTGCTCAAGAACTTGAACAGGATGACTATTGAGTGGCGACTAGAAAAGATGGTATTCAACAATGGCTACCGGATGGACGGCACTTTCATAGAGCAAGGGACAGCAATTGGACTTACATTAGATAAAGATTATGTCGTTGTTTATTTAGGTCCAGGAGAAAAAGTACCAGACACATCTCTGATTCACGAACTTGTCCATGCCTCGATAAGGGTTCTCTCTCCAGATAATCGAGGAGACCCAGACCACGAAGGTGGCATATACCCTGGATGGACAGAGAACCATACACGACTCATAAAAGAAGCAAACGAAATTTTAAAATTGATGGATTTAAGAAATGCCGAAAAAGATAAAAAAGACTACGAAGTCTTCCAAACGAGCGAAAAAAGACCTACAACAAAAAATGAACATGTTCGATAGATTACCAGACGAGTGTAGTGCTTGCTTGAAATCGTTCGACAAAAAAGACAAGGAGATGGTGAAGTCCTGGCATGTAGTGGTAAAGAATGACGAGAATGTGGTCAGGCTTTATTGTACAAGTTGCTGGAAGGCAGCCACCTCGGTTGTTGAAGATTTCGAATCGAGCATAAAGTGATCATCGGGTTCGAGGACGAAGACACCACTTATGCTAAGCTACTTACCAAGCTTAAGCATGAGGGCATCACAAAGAGACAGTTTTTCAGAGGGGTTGTGTCTTCTTTCCTGGAAGATGACCCGAAGTTTGCCGACTACATAATAGAGTTCAAAAAAAAGAAGCATCTTTTTGTAAAAAGTAAGCAGAAAATACTTGACAAAGAGAAGCAAATATCCGATAATACAAAGAGAAAGTTTAGACTATCAGAAGATGAGATAGAAGGCTTATTCGACATGTTTGAAGAGGAAATGGACATATGAAGGACTGCGCTAAGAAATGCTACACATCGGGCGATATGTGCCTGAAAGAGGATTGTAGGCTGTGGATAGAGCACAAAGAGGATAACAACTGTGTAGCGATATCCATAGAGAAGAACGGAGAAATGACTCTCCACCAGATTTCTGAAAGGCTGGGAGTTAGTTATGTGAGAGTGAAGCAGATACAAGATAAGGCACTAAACAAGCTTAATAAAAGATTGCTTGTTATAGAGTGATAAAAAGGGATTTTTGCCTTTCTGAACACTATTTATAGATGATTTAAAGTTTCTTTATCGCCACAAAGGCGAATTAATATTCATAGGGAGAGAGAGTTATGTCTAAGAAAACGTTGCTAGAAGAAGGTTCAGTCCGTCATTTTATGAAATTGGCTAGCCTACAACCACTAGCTGAAGAGTTCGTATCGGATTTGTACAAGGAAGAAGTAGCCGAAGAGGAAGTCGCCGAAGCAGTTAAAGCTGATACGGCAGAAGAGATCAAGGAAGAAGTTGTTGACGAAGACGTGACCGAAGAAGTCGTTAGCGAAGAAGAGATGGCGATGGACTTCGAAGAAGAGCCAGCCGTAGAAGAGCCAGCCCCTGAGATGGACATGGAAGCAGAAGAGCTCTCCATCACTCCAGAAGAGGCTGGAATTCTCGTGAAGCTGGGGCAGAAGATTGCTGCCGCTGGTGCCGAAGAGGCTCCTGCCGAAGACGAGATGGAAATGGATTCCGAGCTAGAGGCACCCGCTGACGACATGGGCGGAGAAGAGATGGAAATGGCTTCCGAGGAAGAGGAAGAAGCTCCTGCCATGAGAGATATGTACGAGAACCTAGATGACTTGGTAGCCGAGGTTAGCAAGCGAGTAAAAGAACGACTAGCTGCTAAGCAATAAGCTATACATCTAGAAGAAGATGGAAAAAACCACCTGCATCCCTTTGAGCAGGTGGTTTTTTTGCTTGACAAGCTTGAAAAGAAGTTTTATAATCTTTCTGAACTATTTATTTTGAATATGGGAAGTTATTTATCATGGTCGAGTTTTCTAGAAAGTTATGGTACAAGACAGTGCTACACACCCTACAGAAGAAATATGATCGGCAGTGGAGCAGATGTCTTAAACTGAGATGCTCCGGTCAGATCGGCAAGATGGCAACTGAATTTTTGAAAAGCGAAGAAATACGGACCAGAATTGAGTCCGAAAGGAAGAAGATGAGATGAAGAAAGAATCTAAGCTATTGCTGGAATTTATCGACGAAGAGATGGAGGCAATCGCCCCTTCAAAGGCTCGCCTTTTGAGAGAGGCTACTGAGGGCATGGGACTACACGATCTAGCGAGCTCGGGGCAGACCAAAGCATCGGCAGATGGATATGATTGTAGGCAGGATAAAGTAAACAGAGGAGACATCGTTGAGGGCATTGTGGCTGCAGCCATCGCTGCTTCTTTTTATAACAAAGGCGCGCCAGTTAAGGCAGGGCAGATCTTCTGGTGGCTCAAAGAAGGGGCAGGAGTTTTCGAGCTTCCAGGGCACCCCCACATCTCGATTGATTTCACTTCCAAGGTGGCTGGTGGTGGAGACTCTCACCTAGAAGATGTTAGATTTGTCCCGTGCCTAATCGGAGAATACGAGGGGGCACTAAGTTATGTGAACGATTATGCTGCTGGCATAGTTAAAGAGACAATAGAAGGGATTAATCGAGCTAAGAGTAAGTCGCCCCATACGATTTATATCGGAGCGGACGGAACTTCTGACCAAAAAGGGTCAAAGGCTGATGTAAAAGTGCTTCTGGATGATGAGCCTATAGCTGGCTTGAAGCCTCTGAGCCTGAAAGTAAAGGGTGGCGAGCAATTTTTTCAAGTGGCAGTCACCAATCCTGTTGCCGGCATTGACAAAATGTTTAACGATACCCTAAAGCTAGGTATTAGTGTTCCAGGCTTCAAAAAATACTATGACAATGAGCCAGGCTGGAAAACTCAATATTCTGCTAGAATTTCCCAGGAAAATGCTGAGAAAGATCCTAGGATGAAACGTTTTCTAGAGAAAGCAATCTTCGAGTATAAAAATGTTTATAAAAAAGCAGAAGAAAAGCTCAGCCAGCTTCTGAAGGATCCAGAGTACATAAAAACGACATTAGCTAGTGCGATTGTAGAGGGAATGGTTGGAAAAGAGGACATAGTTATGCTAAAGATTGATAACCGAGCGGGACGATACTTTGTGAGGAATAGGGAGGCGATATCTAAGCTGGCTGAAAAAGATGTTTTCGACTTTAAAACTGAGCTTGTCGGTGAAAAAGGCTGGCCAGAGATAAAGGTTAGTGTCGTCAACAAAACGACAGGCAAAGAGTATGAACTTCTCAAGATCAGACCCAGAGCAGACAGTGCTAAGAGCAGTTCAGGCAAATATTCTCCTTGGTTCCGACATCTAATGTCAACGGGATCTGGATTTTTCGATTTCGACGAAGATGTTGAAAGGCAAATTTCCGCTTCCTGACGAAAAATAATCCTTGACTTTCTAAATAATACGGTTATAATACTAAGAGAGATTTTTCTTTTCTCGGAGGATACATGAAAAATTATGATGACGGCAGTTCTTTATCACAAAAAATTCTAGACGGAGTTAACAAGTTGGCGGACAATGTTGCCGCCACAATGGGACCAAGGGGCAGGAATGTTGTTATCCAGCCTAAGAATGGAAATCCGATCATAACCAAAGACGGGGTAACAGTAGCACGGTTCATAGACTTTACTGACCCATTCGAAAATGTCGGTGCCCAAGTAATCAAACAGGCAAGCGAAGAGACGAACACCAGTGCTGGTGACGGCACCACCACAGCCATCGTCCTCTCTCGGGCAATCTTCATTGAGGCACAGAAATACATCGCTGCTGGAGCATCTCCAGTTGAGCTCAAGCGAGGCATCGACAAGGCAACAGCCGTTATCGTAAATAATCTCCGAGCCAGTGCTAAGAGGGTGACGAAGCTTGACGACATCGAAGACATCGCCACCATCTCGGCTAACGGTGATCGGACAATAGGAAAGCTCATCTCCACAGCCATCGACATGATCGGCAAAGACGGCTCAATAACCATCGAGGACGGCAAGTCGCTAGAGACCAGCCTAGATGTAGTTGAGGGCTTTCGCTTCGACAGCGGCTATGCCGCCAGTGCCTTTATCACTGATGAGCGGAGAGGAGTTCTAAAGTATAACGATCCTCTCTTCCTAATCACAGACGAAAAGATTGAGTTCGTGGAAGACATCCTCCCAGCACTAGAACTGGCGGCACGAGATGGTCGCCCCATCGTCGTCGTAGCAGAAGAGATTGAGGGTCAGGCTTTAGCGGCAATGATTATGAATACGGTGAGGGGAACAATGAAGGTTGCCGCCATCAAGGCACCTCGCTACGGAGACGAGCGAAGGAACATCCTCCAAGACTTGGCTACCAGTGTCGGTGCCACTTTTGTAACCAGGGAGTCAGGGCTCAGTCTTCGTGATATCAAATTGACTCACCTCGGAAATGCTAAAACGATTGAGGCATCAAAGATAGCCACAACCATCGTTGGCGGCAACGGGGATACTGCCCAGGTAGAACAAAGGATCGAATCTCTCAAGTCACTCTTCGAGCAGACAGACAACATGCAGGCTTGTGAGAGAATTCAAGAGAGGATTACCAGATTGGCTAGCGGCATTGCTATCATTAGTGTGGGGGGCAACACTGAAATAGAGATGACAGAAAAGAAGCATCGCATCGAAGATGCTCTTGAGGCAGTGAAGTCAGCTCAGCAAGAGGGGATGGTATGTGGCGGAGGCATGGCACTCCTGTCGGCAGCCCGAGGTGTGGAGATACAGGCAGATAACTCTGACCAGGAATATGGTGCTCAGATTGTGCTCAAGGCGATTCAGGAGCCCTTACGGCAAATGGCGGCTAATGCCGGCAAGAAGCCAGATGTCTTGCTAGACGGAGCTCTAGGGCTTGACGAGGGCTATGGCTTCGATATGTCAACAGGCAATACGGTGGATCTGCTGGGCAGCGGGATCATAGATCCGGCAAAAGTAACCAGGTGTGCTCTTCAGAATGCTGTATCGGCAATAGGGACACTTATTACTACGAGTCACGCCATTATCGAGGACTAGCATACTATTTATGGTATCTAGCCAAGAGGATTTTTTATGTCGCCCATGGACTCTGACGAGACAGTAAAACAACTAGTTGAGCTTAATTCTAAGCTGGATATGCTAGAGATGAAAATTGACGAAGTAAAAGAAAGGCAAGAAGACATGGCTGAAGACATGGCGAAAATCCGAGAATCGGTATACCACCCCGATCAAGGATTGTATGCTCGACTTAGAGAGCTGGAGGCTTGGCAGAAGACATCCTCGAAGATCATCTGGATGGTTGTCTCGACGATGATAGGCATTGTTGCATACACCATCACAAAAACCATAGGCTAAACAAAAAAACACTTGACTTATTTACACTAAGGTGCTATGATTATGACTAGCACTGGACAAGTATGGAGGTATTTGTGAGCGACGTAAAGATTTCTTTCCGAACATCCCTTAAGGATTTGCCGGGAGATATAAAATTATTGATTTCCGACATAGCTAATAACTTACAGTTGGAAGCCAACAACAGTAGAGCGGCTTCTGACTCTCTATCCCAAGGCAGATGTAGTCGAGCCATCTCATCTCTAGAAGATATGAAGAAAGACATGAAAAAGATCGAATCCAGAATAGAGGACTGTATTTCTATTTTACGACAGTACGAGGAACACATGACACTTAGCACCTCAGAGGCAGAGCCCGATGAAGAGCGGTGATCTAGTTCATGTACCGTCAAATGTCCTTCTTCTTTCTGATACTGAAGGTTCGTTTAAGTTTACCACCGAGCCCACATTGGGCATCGTGACTCGGGAAAGCCTTAATGATGGAAAGTATTACAAGATTTATTGCCTAGGAAGGGAGTGGACGATTCGCCAAGAGTGTGCCTACCCTTTTGGCAAGAAGGAGGCGAGATGTTAATTGAGCTTGTAGAAGTAGTGGACAGAGGAAAGGGAGACTACGAAATAAAAGAGGTCTTCGTAAATCCAGATAGTATAGTGAGTGTCAAGAGGGACGACAATACCAAGAGGCTCCTAGATGAAGGTAAGCTTCCGTGGGATCTCCACAAGCAGCAATCATTTTCTAGGATCGTGCTTGGAGCTACGACAGAAGAGACTCTGGTAGTAATAGGAACCCCAGCACAGGTTATGGAAAAGTGCCATGTTGCAACCTCTCGCCTTTTGAAAGGGTAGAAAATGTTTTCATTTTATCATCTGTTTATAAAAGTGGATTGCCCATACTGCCGAGAAGCGATAGAGCTACTGGAAGAACATCGAGAAAGCTATGTGGTATCTGTTGTCGATAAGTGCCAGGGATATCTCAACATGGTGAAAAAGCAATTCGGACACGAGACAGTTCCCGTCATCTTACACTGTAAGAGCGACGGAGCAATGGACTTAGTTGGCGGCGCCCGAGAACTCATTGAGTTTCTTGAGGCACAGAAAAAATAGGAGCAGCTATGGAAATCCCCTGTAAATGGAAACCAATCGAGGAGTTCTCATTTAGGAACGAAGAGAAGAAATACGGCAGGTATCACGGCTCTATGTTTTGGAATGTCAAAGGATTCGGCTTAAAGCGCTGGGTTGTCGGAGGATACCTAGAAGTTGATTATGAGGAGCTAAAGTCAGATGGGCTTACGGAGAAGGAAATAGTCGAGGGATGCTTGGCATACCTGAACAGACCTCCTCCGAGACAAAAGTTCCAGAGGAAAGAAGGCAAGCCACTTTATGGGTGCCTAGAATACTACAAGCATAAGATCACACCAGCCGGCATTGAAGTTCTGGTGATCACAAACGAAAGAAAGAATAAGCGTTTTTGGTCAGAAGGTGCCGTAGTTTCATAGAGAACAGAAACATTGAGAAATAGCTTGACAGATTAGATGCGACCTGTTATGATCTAATCTGCCTGGACTTGTAGCTCAGCGGTAGAGCGACCCGCTCATAACGGGTTGGTCGTAGGTTCAAATCCTACCGGGTCCACCACTATAGAAAAACACACTTCGGTGTGTTTTTTCTTTTTTAGCTTTTTAGGAACTAGTTATTTTAGGGAGAGTAAGCGGAAACAGTGCCTGAAACGAACAAAAATGCCTGAAAATGAACATAACAAGCTCTACGTGAAGACGGGATGCCTAGTGTGCTTAAATAAATCGTATGCGTGTTCGTACTGTGACGGTGTTGGTAGTGTTTTTGTTGAAGCATCAGATAAAACTGTCTCAAAATGGCTCAGTCAGTTGACAGATGACAGAAGGCAAGATATAATAAATATGGCAGCAATAAAGGAAGGCGATTAGCAAAAAAAGGTGAATCTATGATAATCAGAAAGATATGGATGTTTCTTATAACGATGATGGCACTTACGAGTGCATGTAATTGTGACGATGACCTTCTCTCTTTTTCATGCCCAGAGCCTAGCCCGTGCCTAAATCTTTCTGACGGTGGTATATATGTTTTTGATGACGACATCATCTCCCGAGCAAAGGGCGAGTGTGAACTCGGCAATACCACCTGTGATGCTCTAAACCGACAAATCTGTGTCAACGAGATAAAGCCCGTTGATGAAGTGTGTGATGGTCTAGACAACGACTGTGACGGCACCATAGACAATGGACTATCCACTGATGCCGACGGTGATTTGTTCAATGACTATTGGTCATGCCTAAATCCTGCTGATTGTGACGACAGCGACCCATACATTCACCCAAGTGCCTCCGAGACTTGTGATGGCATCGACAATGATTGTAACGGCGAGATAGACGAGGTTGGTCCTTATGAGTGCTGGACCGGCGAATCTGACTCTGTTTTCGAAGGAACTCCATGCCAGACTGGGGTAGTCTCATGTATCGCTGGAGCTTGGACCGGATGTGAAGAACAGATATTACCAGCACACGAATTGTGTGATCTTGTTGATAATGATTGTGACGGGGAAGTAGACGAAGAGTCTTGGCTAGAGGGCTTTCCTTGCGGTCCAGACACTACTGTCGGGCAATGCTCTTACGGCAGAAATTCGTGTGTTGGCGGAGAGCTCCTCTGTATCGACGCCCAGTATTCCCAGAACGAAGTATGTGATGATATCGACAATGATTGTGACGGCATCATTGATAACGATTTGGAAAGGCTCTGTGAGACTGAGTGTGGAATGGGCATAGAGTTCTGCTCTTATGGCTCTTGGGGCGGCTGTACAGCACCATCACCAGGGATAGAATATTGTGATGGTGTTGATAATGACTGTGATGGAGAAGTGGACGAGAACTGTCCCTGTGTAGAGGGTGATGCCCAGACATGTCAAGAGGATCCTATGATGGATCAATACACGGGTGCTATGATGAGCTGCGGCATCGGAATCCAAGTATGTGATAACTTCGGAGTGTGGGGAGAATGCTTTTGGTTCGGTCCAGATGTCGAGGTATGTAACAATTGGGATGACGACTGTGACAACATCATAGACGGAATGGAAGTCATATGTGGTGTCCAGCCAGAGGAGAATATGGGAGTTGGAGAGTGCAAAGCCGGAGTTGCTATTTGTACAGCCGGCGAGTTTGGCGAATGTGTTGGAGAGATAGTACCAACAGAGGAAGTGTGTGATGGCTTAGACAACGACTGTGACGGAGAAGTAGACGAAGATCTAAATATCCACGACAGAGTAGATATGGTATTCGCCATTGATATTTCCGGCTCTATGACTCCATACATTCTTGCTCTCGCCGAGGGCATCTCGAACTATGTAGCAGACTTCGAAGACACAGAGCATCGCTTTGCCCTTGTTTCATTCCCAGACTATCCAGACGGCATGGGCGGAAGTGGAGCACCCTACACTGTTGAGTCGGCACCACCTCTGGTTGATGTAAATACCTTCCTTACCGCACTGACATCTATAATAAATGCCCAAGGCGGAGGGTATGAGCCATCCATAGATGTGATGTATGACTTGGTAGATCCTGCTGATCCTGCCGACATCGGCTGGAGGGAAGATGCCTACCCTTACATAATCTTGATCAGCGACGAGCCAGCACAGAGCTGGTCCTCACTCCAAGCATCTTCGGTGTATTGGAATGCTCACAACTGCCAGATTGGTTCTTGTGAGCCAGGCGACGAGATAGAGACCTTTATCATAAACAAGACACAGTTCTTTTTCGGCTTCCATGAGATAATTTATGGAGATCCAGACAGATATTATGAAATTTCTCCACCTGACGGAAATCGCTATACCGAAGTCCTAAACGACATCTTCGCCAACATCTGCTTATACGGAGCAGACGGAGGGGCATGACTCTCGAAGGGGGCACTACTTACTGGTATGATGACGGACCCTAAAGATTCGAACACACGACAGAAAAAAGTGCTTGACTTTCATGTGGGAGATCTGGTATACTTAAAAAGTGATCTCTCTCTGAGATCGGGAGTTGGGTTGATTTTATCAACAGAATTCAGGAGTTTTGATATGCACGACTTGAGAGATCACAAGGCAGGAAAGTCATTTTCCGTGCTGTTACCAAAGGTGTATGTTTGGTGGACCCAAGGAGATAAGAAGCTTTGGATGGACGAGCAAGATCTTTGCTTGTTGGAAAAGAGCTGAGCGGAGATAAGATGATAGTTTCTAATATTTTACTTATGTTCTTCATTAGCTCTGGCGATGTCAGTGCTGCCAATTTTTCTATGAAAGTTAGGGGGTATGAAAACGGAGAGCCTAAGCCTCTCTATGTATCTTCGATCCTACAGAAGAGAAAATCGAAGACCCTCCTTCTATCACGAGATGCTTCTGATAACTTTAGAGAGATGGTAGTTAGAGCAGCGAAGGATGGATTCCACTTAGATGTACTCAGTGCCTTCCGTACCCACGGAGAGCAGCATCGGATGAAAAGACAGAGAGGCGATTTAGCAGCTCCGCCCGGCTGGAGCAATCATCAAATGGGACTGTCCATCGATGTGGGCGGCACAACTAGAATCATTCAAGGGAAGAGATACAGGACAATCTTGTATTGGTGGATGAAGCGAAATGCCAAGCGGTATGGATTCTACAATGATGTGGAAGCAGAGCCATGGCACTGGACATTCTACGGAGATAATCCGCCACCCCCAAAAAAGAAGGTGAGAGAACCACCAAAGGAGAAAAGTGATAATGTCTGAAGAGAAACAAGAAGAAACAAACAAAGAGAAGGAAGAACAAGCTCCCAGCCCCGATAGGTACGGTCTTTTGTGTATCCTAGCTTTCGCAATGCTTATTTCGTCCTTATTTACGGCAAGTACATTCATGGTTAAGGCGTGTCTAATCTGGATGCTCGTTCTTCGTAGCTATGGACTTTTGGTCAAGAAAATGAATAGAGAGTGGTTAGCAGTTATTTTATATGGCTCGTGCTATGTATATTATGCTACTCAAGTTTATCCCACCGGGATACTATAAAAGAAAAGGAGCGAGAAAATGTCTAACAAACAAAGCCGAATTTCACCGGCACAACAACTGGCACAGGCGATGAGAGAAAACGGCAATGTGCATGTTATACCCACCAAGGCGGCAAAAATCGTAAAAGAAATGGAAAAGCAAATTGAGAGTTTATTTGCCGAACTGGTCAAATCTAAATCGGAGGTGTCCAAGCTAAGTGATCTCGTAGAATACCAGAGAGATCGCATTCGGGTACTAGAGGGAGCTAACCAGTCGAAAAATAAGACGGAAACACCTAAAGCGAGTAAAAACAGCGACTTAGCAAAGCCAAAGAAATCGAGGGCAAAAAAGTCCAAGAAAACCAGCCGAGTAAAAAAATCCTCACAAAAGACTTGACATGATCTCTGCTTTGTGTAATAATATGTAAATCAGCATTACTCACAAAGGAGCAACAAGAATGGTTTCCGTTAAGATTTATCAGAAAAGCAAAGATGGACTCAGTGTACCAACCGTGACGAAAGAATTTACAATGGATTCTTTCGAAAAGAAGACTATAATGGATATTATCTCCCTTTACGATCCAGATGAGTACATGGTTGTCGCGACCTACGGCAAGATTTCCCCCCGAGGCAAAAACTGGGTTCGTCTTTCTTCTGCTTTCGATGAGATACATATGAAATACGGCAATACTGATATGACAGATCATCTTATCGGAAAGGCATAAGAAGTGGTTACGAAGCAGAGGAAGCCAAGAAGATGTTCCTACTGTCGAGATGAAGGTCACGACAGAAGGACATGTGCCCCTCTTAGGCGAGATAAGTCTAAGGCAGCCGAGGTAAACAGAAGGTTTGTTGATCTTGTGGTGGAAGACATGGTAGAGCGAGGGATTGGTCCAGGCGCTCTTATCGAGTTCACTATTCCAAGCAAGGAGACTACAGATGGAGAGCCCACGCCGCTGGCGATGGTTACTGATCTTCATTGGGAACAGCTCTTTTATAGAAAGCCAGGTCGCCGATGGGTATCAATAAAGATGATGAACGGAGTGCCCAACTATCATATCGGGAGCAATATCCGGAGAGTTAAATTCCCCCAACATGAGCTTGATAGAACTTACGATAGCAAGAAGGGAACATATATTTATTCTGAAGTTTTGAAACCACATCGCACCCGGTCAGCCGACAGAGCCGCTGACTATAGTTCATACCCGTTCCTTTCATCTGGCGAGTGGAATGTAATATCTCCAGTGACCATCAGCAAGGAGGCTCTAGTTCAGAGTCAGCCTCTTGGCTTCTATCTTGGGTGGAATGGGATTGATGACTATTTTTTGGATTTAAATATTGAGAGTTGCCATCAAGGCAGTTACTACTTAGAGAAAAGAAGAAAAAGACTTTAGCCGCCAGTGTTTTTTAGATTGGCTTACTTACAAAATTAAAAGAGAAAAGGAAAAGCTATTATGGCATCAGTAGATTTTAAAACGTTTCTTTCAGCAGCCCCCGTCGTCCTTGGGGCTCGATACCCTGTTATCCTTCGAGGTCGCCACGGCATCGGCAAGTCAGAAATAGTCTACCAGATTGAGGAAATGCTGGGATACACCGATGGTGTTATCGAGAGACGAGCATCGCAGATGACGGAAGGCGATCTGATTGGCTTGCCGTCAATCTCCTCAGACTCTTCATCAACCCGATGGAATCCACCAGATTGGTTCACGGAAGCATGTTCCCGTGGAGTGCTGCTCTTTCTAGACGAGATAGACAGAGCAATCCCAGAAGTGAGGCAGGGAATTTTCGAGCTCACCGATAGCCGGAAGATCAATGGGTACTCTCTACACGAGAATACTGTCATCGTTGCTGCCGTCAATGGCGGAGAGCACGGTTCGGAGTATCAAGTAGGGGAAATGGATCCAGCAGAACTGGATCGATACACTGTTTTTGATGTGGAGCCCACAGTCGAAGATTGGTTAACATGGTCGAAGGGGGAAGTTTCGGAAGTGGTATGGGATTTCATCAACCAGAATCGAAGCCATCTTGAGCACCTGGATAACTTCGAGCCGAACAAAGTATACCCCAGCCGACGATCCTGGGTCCGGCTCGACAAGACACTCAAGACATGTCCAGACCAGCTAGCTCAGATGCACGAGCCTCTACTCTTTACTCTTTCTCAGGGTTTCGTCGGCTTCGAAGCTGCAATCGCTCTCAGAGATTTCGCCATCAATTATGGCAAACAGGTTACTGTTGAGGATGTTATCCATGAAGGCAATGTTTCGATGACGAAAGACTTCGACATCAATGAGCACGGTGCCTTGATTGAGAAGATGGAAGCTTCTGGAGTATTCAACACTCTCTTATCTGAAAGCAATCTCTCGAATCTCGCCGGATACTTTGTATCAATTCCCGGTGAAATGGCAATGAAGCTGTTTAGCATCATAGGAAAGTCTCCATTGAGAGAGAATATTCTCAGCTTTCACGGCACAGAAGTGGAAGGAAAGCGGATCGGGGATCACGTTGTGTCCTTGGTCTCGAATATGACAGATCAGGAAGCCGTAGAGCAGCCGTAAGTGCTTGATTAATAAGGGACAAAAAAACACCAAAAAAGAGCTTGACAGAGTTGATCTCCTGTGATATGGTATTATATTCACAGGCAAAGAAGGAGCACTAATATGCCATATAAGAGCAAATACAGCAAGAACATCAATAAGTTAGTAAAATGGGCGAAAGAAGTCAAGCAGATCACTGTTGTTTTTGCCACAGGTCAGGTAGATAGATACATGCCAGAAGATAGGCTAATCATAATCAACGAAACTCAGACCGACGAAAATCAGCTCTACACTCTCCTGCATGAAGTGGGTCACTCAATGAATAGAGAGACCGGTAATCTCGCCTATCGCTATGGCAAATATAAACTGCTAGCTAAATCAGATGAGACAGGCAAGCCGATCAAGTCATATGCCTACAGAGTCCAGCTTCTTGACGAAGAGATGCAGGCATGGAAGAACGGCAAAGAAATTGCCGAAGGTCTTGGAATGAAGCTAGATGAACGGGCATACGAGAACTGTGCCGCCAAGTGTATTATGTCGTATATCGACTGGGCTGCCGAAAGAGAGTGGAATGCGCCGGCATGATTTCCATCCAGGAGATCTGATCGAGGACCGGAAAACCGGGCTAATCGGTCTTGTCTATGGAGTCCATCAGGATCCGTACAACATCACCAAGAGACAAGTATATTTCTATGTCTGGTGGATGGACAACTCCAGAGGATACAGAAAGAGCCTGGTCTCACCCACAGATAAGCGAGTGAGACAATTGAGTAAGAAGCATAGAGAGAGGAAAGTGGTGAGAAACAATGTCGTTTGATCTGAACAAACATATATTCAGGCTCCTACAGGATGAGCCGTTTTTTGCTGCTCTTTCCCGGCGAATTGATAAGAGAGAAACCCTAGGGGTACCCACGGCTGGAATAGGAATCAACCCAGACTCCGGTCAGTTCGAGATGTTTTATAACCCCCAGTATTTCGATACCCTCACCGATCAACAGAAAGCTGGTGTCATCAAGCACGAGTTCTACCACCTTGTTTTCGAACATGTTACCGAAAGACTTCCAGAAGAGGGAATGTCTCCGATGTGGAACATTGCTACAGATCTTGCTATCAACGGATTTTTAAAGAGCGAGCTACCTCCAAAGTGTTGTATTCCAGGAGTTGACGATTTCAGCGAGATGATCCCACTCCAAACAGCGGAATGGTACTTCGAAGAGCTTAAGAAGAAGAAGGAGAAGGATCCAAGCTTCATGTCTCCTCAGTCAGGCTCAGCAGGGGGCTCCGGAAGCCCAGAGGGTCAGTTTGATAGCCACGAATCTTGGGGCAAAAGTGATTCTCAGACCAAAGAAATAGCCAAAGAGAGATTCAAAGACATGGCTAAGAAGGCTGTCGAGGAGTGTGATAAGGGGCGAGGCTGGGGCTCTCTATCTCACAGCATCAGAGAGCAGATTCGGACAAAGGTGAGCTCTGCCACGATTGACTGGCGAAAGATGCTTAGATACTTCGTGAGGACATCTCAGACATCATCCAAGAAGTCTTCTATCAAACGAATTAACCGCCGATACCCATACATACATGCCGGCAAGAAGTCAGAGCGACAGGCAAGGATAGCTATTAGTATTGACCAGTCTGGCTCGGTAAGCGATAGCCTTCTTGAGCTTTTCTTCTCAGAGCTTGAGGCTCTCGCCAAGATTGCAGAGTTTGTAGTGGTTCCATTCGATGACTTGGTTTATACTGACGAAGTATTTGTCTGGAAAAAGGGTGAGCGCCGAGAACTGAATAGGGTTCTAAGAGGGGGAACCAATTTTGATGCCCCAACAGAGTATGTGAATCAACATAAGTTTGATGGTCACCTGATATTGACAGACATGTATGCTCCGATGCCAAAGGCTTCTAAATGCCAGAGAGCTTGGATAACGGACTCAAACGGAGCATCGATGCCTTACTTTAAGACCAAAGAGAGGGTGTTGGTACTAAAATAATACTACTTACCTATAGAGGCAAAATTTACTATAGGAGAATATGAAATGTTATCTTTATTAAATTCAGGAAAGTCACAGTTATGACAGACGAGTTCAGCGGATCAGTTGATGTGGGCGACGAATTTGCCAGCGATAAGATGGAAGATTTGGCTTCTCTCATCGCTGACCTCCAAACTGAAGAAGGTGGATTACCACCCCTAACGGAAGCTTCAACAATCTTACAGGACTATATGGATGCCTGGGTGATGTGGAGCCAACAAGCAGGACAGCCAGACTCTCGAACATACTACGAATATCTTTTTCAAGCGGTGGCAACCAGAGCCATCTTTATAACGAGGAACATACAATGAAAGGAAAGTATCATGATGACTAACGATTGGACAGAGTTCGATATTTATTTTGATGAAGAGGAAGCAAAAAGCGAAGAAGAAAAACAGAAGGAGCTCGATGCTCTCTACGAAACTCCGCCAGAAGACATTACACTGGACAAAGAAAAGCTAATGAACATTACGAAGAGGGCTCTCGCGGAAGAGGAGAGCAAGAAGAGTTTTGTATCCCCAGAGCAACAGGAAGAGGTAAACGCTCATGCTCGCCAAGTTGCTTACAGTATTTTAGAATGGGTTTACTTATCCGCCGAAGCCGGCGAGTGGAGCTATAGATATGATATGACGAAGCTCCCTCGGGCATACCTGATGCCAACTGTGCAAGAGGTGAAGAGGTGTCTTTTAGATACCTTTGTTCGCTACTCAGATTCGGAATCCAATCGATGGATCGAAGTAAGTTGGATAAAATCAAATGAAGTGTGAGCGGAGGAGCCATAGGCTTTGAGAAAGTCTAACAACGATCTACTGGTCGAATGTCGTAAGGAACTTTTGGCAGTCGGTGTTAAGGTAGAGACAGAAATCATCAGAGAGAGGTATTTTGTTACATCGAGGATCGTTGGGTTCAGTCGTCGCTACACCATACGAGCAATTGAGTCCACCACTCAGAGCATATCTATTTTTGGTATGAGTGATGGGTTCTCAACAAGGAGATCGGCACTAAGATGGTTGATAGGAGACAAGCAAAAATAGGTCCGATGATATATTGCTACTCGCTACTGGCACTTGGTGCCACCTTTATTGTACTAAGAACTATTAAGGAGTTTGGAAGATGTCAAAGAAGAAGAGAGAAATGGTAATTTATACCAGCCCCACTGAAGTGATTGTTGGACCACTGTCTGCAGAGTTAGACTTAATAGAAAATTGCTTCACTCTAGCGGGCAGGAAGATAAAAGATTTCAAGAGAGAGGTGCATCCCATGAGTGATATGGGCGACATGTTCAAGAGAGCGAATGAAGCAAGGCGAGCACAAGGAGGCATCGATGAATAGTGTTACTGTGGTATTAGAGCATCCAGCCTATTCAGATCTGAGTTCTGTAATACTACAAGAGCATTTTGAGCTTAGATATTTAGCACTAAGGTGCTATCACGAATTATCAAACATATATACAGAGGGGCACTATAGTGTGGTTATCGCTGAAGACGGCAAGCAATTTAGTTTGGATTCACATAACGACATACTTTGCCGAATGAGAGAAGAGGTGAAATGATTCAGCAATGGAGGGAATTGTAAGATGGCAGGAATAGGATACAAAGATGGAGGCGACGGGACTTATGGGTTCCAGCTTACCGATGACGGAAAGGTAAAGCTAGGTAACACGTCAGATGATGTAATCCAGGTAACGGGTTCGCTCGCCATCGAGGGGGAGATAAAAGTCAATGGCTCTATCACAGCCCCAGAGATTTACGCCACCGATCCCACTACTGAACTCACACTGGTCGGGCAGCAAACTTTATTTGCTTCTGCAACAAAGCCAGTTGGAGTCAAGGCAGTGCCATCAGTTGGCAAAGTATTCTTTGCCGAATTGACGGGGCAGAGGATTAGGAGCATCTCAATAGAGGGCGACTCGATGACTACACTGGTGACCCTATCGAGTGCCGGACACAGTGTTGATGTGGATGAATCCGCTTCCAAGATATATTGGACGGAATACACCTCATCTCCTGCCTCCGGAAGAATCAAGCGAGCAGATCTGGACGGCTCGAATGAAGAGACTTTGATTGAAAGCACGAGCCACACTTACTATGGACTCGCTCTTGATACTGCCTCAAATATGATGTATTGGGTAGAAAACAGTTCGGACAAAATCTGGCGAGCGACGATGGATGGAAGTAGTGCCGAGGTGGTGGCGACTGTAAGTTCAGCCGGTATGCCTAGAGACATCGCTCTCGATATTGCTAACGGCATGATGTATTGGACTAATGATGGCAGTACCGATAAGATACAGAAAGCTCCAATGGCAGGCGGCACGATTGAATCTGTGGTTTCAGACCCAGGAACTGGACCCCTACACCTCTCTTTGGACATTAGCACTAGGAAGGTATACTGGACCCATAGCGGAGCCACTGCTGACCGAGGAGTATACCGTGCTGATATGGATGGGGGGACACAGGTTGAACTACTCGTATCGAGCACCACTGCTTATGGAATCGATGTTGAAAGCACTACTGGTAAAGTTTTCTGGACAGCATACCACGATGGAGATATCAATGTCTTTGAACTCCCGGAGTCTTGCCTGAGAGTAGATTCTGACGATAGCGAATCCCTCCTTAGAGCCAGGGGCAGCCTTGTGAGTGTGAATGGCTCTTTGGACATAGCAAAAGCTGGAACTCTATCGACATCCCTCTTTAAGGCAAAGGACACCACTGAGCCTTCCACTCCATCAGATTCAGCGGTATTGTATGCCAAATCGGGCGAGATGTATGTCAAGGACTCTTCTGGCAATGAAACACAAATCTCTCCACACGACACTGATGGCGAATGGCAATACTATTCTAGAAACTCAAAAACTGGCAAGGTTGTCAGAATCAAAATGGAAAAGATGATTAGGAAACTGGAAGAGCTCACGGGCGAATCATTCATAGAAGAGGAATAGAAAATGTATAACCTTTACACATGTAACTCTGAACTAATTTTACAAGAGCTTGGCAGTTCTATTGAGGCTATCGATAGGAAACTACGATTCGACAGAGACCCAGAACTTATTGGGCAGCGAGAAGAACTGTATGATTTGAGAGAATGGGTTGAGTCGTACATGACACCTCGAAAGAGAGAGCCATCAAGTATGATCTATTACGATGCCAGGTATCACGAAAGCTGGCGAGCATCAAATGGGAGGAAATCAGATGAAAATTTTTGAAAAAATGATCGGTATGAAAAAGAGATGTGAGGTGGGGATATCAGTCCTTCTTCTTGCTGTGAGTCTTTTTTGCTTGTTCATTTGTCTTGAGGGGGTGGCTATGATAGTCAGCCATGATGTCGCTACAGTGACAAATGTCCTTTTTCTAGGGCTATTGCTCTCGATAAATGGTGCAGCAGTGTTTTTCAATCTTACGAGGCTATCGAATGCCATCCGAGAGAGACTCAGGAACTATGACTAGTGACGATTGGCACCCGGCAGTTGGCGATATGGTTCAAGTAACCCTCCAGAAGATTCCAAGTGTAGGAATGATCATTGACTTGCAAGGTGAAGAGATCATTGTGAAGGGTGCATGGTGGCAAGAAGCTTTTAGGAAAGAAGAGGTGATTTATATCCACCCAGAATCTGAAAAGGGAGGAGAATGATGTTGAGGAAGTTATTTACAAAGCACCCAAACGAAGTTGGCGAAACTTACTGGCAGCACTTTCGAGTGGCTTCAAGAATATCGTGGAGAAGCTTTCTTGTTTCGACGACTCAGTTGATTCATGCTATTTTTCCGTTCTTCAAGCCTCCTCTCGGAACGGATGTAGATTCTATGAAAAATTTCCTCCAAGAAGTATCTCCTGATACTCGAAAAAAAAATAACCTATAAGCGAGGCGACTTGGTTCAATACTGTCGGCTAACAGCCTACCCAAGAACACCATGGGTAAAGGTGGGCATTGTGCTAGATAGTTTTGATGGAATGTATTCGGAGATCGTAGAAGTTTATTGGCTCGAAGAGCAGAACATAGAGATCATTTCATCACCATGGCTTGAAAAAACAGCCGAAGTGCCTGATATTGCTGATGAAAACATAAGTAGCTGAAAAGGTTATACTTTTTTTGGGACGAGATCTGGCTCTTGTAAGTGCCCGATATGTCTGTGTAAAAAAAACTGTTATTATGTTCTTGACAGAGTGATCTCTCTGTGTTACGATGATCCTACAACATCAAGCGAAAGGGATCACCACTATGTCACTCAAACTTACAACACTCGGGTCAAACCAAACTGAGATCAAGACAAGCAAGCATACTATCCTGTTTTCATACGAAACCCCAGTAGTGGTTCATACTAACTATGTCGCTGGGCAAAAGCCGGTGGTGTTCATCACTAACGGAGCAAACGAGAAAGGCAAGCAAATCCGAACTCGAACCACCTCCGGACACATCAACTCTTATGTGAAAGATCTGCCTTCCAACTGGGAAAGGTTCGATGTCGATCAGGAAGAACTAGAAAACATTTTGGCGAACGGATAGAGACATGACTAACGAAACAAGAAAAAAGATTACTAAAGCCATGTTCGATACATCATTTCCAATAAACCCTATCCCATTCGCTAATGGTATTAGCGAAATTGTTATGAACGAAGGCTCAGACACCATTGAGACCGACGAAGTAAAGAAGATTTTGTGGGTATTGATGGCACAAGCATATGGTCAAATGGCAACAATTGATCTTTGTGAAGAATGGTCACGATTATATCAAACAGAGGAGAAATGAAAATGAGTAAGAAGTTGAAATATATGAGCGGCAAGCTTAAGGCATTAGTTATTCTGGACTTCTTCTTTTGGTCTCTCTTCATTCTCATTTTGTTGATAGGGATAAAGGGACTCCACCTCTCGGGCATCCTGGGAATTGATGTGGTCTGGTGGAACTGGCTAGTGCTTCCTGTATGTGGCGGAGCAACAACAACCTTAGCGGGATTATATCTCGCGAGAAAAGAAGGGATACGATAATGAAGCAGGACTTCAAAAAAAAGCTAAAAGGACACGACTGGTATTATAACTATAGTGATGATCATAGTGTGTGGGAGCGAGGAAAGCGGCAGCTTCAGAACATTGTGGCACTGTACAACAGCACCCACTGCCCTTTTGATCTTGTAGAGCTTCGAATGTGGGCTAACGGAATGATCATAGGTCCATTTGTTGAAGAAGGACCAGACGAGTGGTACCTTCAGCCTCGAAAGTATAAGTGTACTGCCTCTGTCAAGAAAGCAGAGCTACTTACTCCCGAGAGAAGCAGGAAGATCGAAACATGGTTCGAATAAAGGACGATACCATTCCAGAGAGAATCAAAGAATGTCTGACCGTATTTGAGCGCCAAGGGAACTGGAATAGCATCGGCATAGCCAAGTCACTGCTAAGGCAACATTCCCAGAAGGGTGAATTGAGCACCAAGCAGACTGCCATGGTTGAGATGTGGGAGAGGGACTACATTCTTCCAGATGACAACTGGGAAGATGAATATTTAGCATCGGAACAAAAGAGGGAATTGTTTGAAAAGGCAGTCGGCTATTTTGATAGTACCAACTCACTTTACTATTACAGGCAACGAATTGCCTACTGTAAAGACCGAGATGGGCACATCCCAACTCGCCGAGACTTCGATAGAATGACCCAGAATAAGTATTTTGTTCGATGGCTGGAAGCTTCTGATGCTGAGCCCAAGTTTAGTCTGGGCGACTTGGTTGAGTCTCGACAAGGTAGCGGCTCTCGCTGGAATCTAAGGGGGTTGCAATTCGTGGTCACCAAAGTGATGGACGAGGTTGACCCTTGTAAAGGGGGAAGGTGGTATGCCGGGTATTCCATAACGGGAGAGGTGAAATACGGAAATCGGTTTTTCGAAAGCCGACGATTCACGAAGTTCAGAGAGAAAGAAGTAAAGACTTTTAGAAAGTGAGATAATATGAAACCGATAAAGAAAAGTAAACTAAAGAAATATAAGGGAAGAATCTTAGACCTCCACAAGGTTAGCCATGCTGATGTTCCGGAAGTGCTATCCGCCTTCCTCTATAAGAGCATGGACAAAAAAAGGATGCCTGTGGAAGTCATTACGGGCAACAGCAGTGCTATGAGGGATGTTGTGAATAATGTGGTAGACTACATGGGCTTTATGTCTATTAGGCAGCCAGCTACGGACGAGGCGGGCAAGCTTGTCATTGACCTAGAAGAGCTGGACTGATGGTAGTAGAAACATTCGGAATCGTTTTCTTTGTAGGCTATCTGATTCTAGCAGGCTGTGTTGCCTACTATTTGTGGTAGATATAAATCGGGGTTTTGCTGCTTGAAAGACTATTTATATATTATGAGAATAATAATTGAAGGTAACGGCTCTCTATCAAAGCAGCAGTTACAGAAAATGTCTCCCGAGGAAGTGAAGGCTTACTTCTCGTCTATAGAATCAGAGGAAGAGCCCAGGGTAGGACCACCGCTTAAAGGCTCTCCCGACTTCAAGAACTCCGGCAAAACTGCCCCCAGCAATGAAGATGATCGTATCCGCCAAGCCGTCCAGTATGTGCTCCAGGATCCATCCGTCATGGACATGATAAAGAAGCACCTTGATGGTGTGGCTGGAGCATCTCCCTTGGAACCAACGAAGCCAGGCAGGAAGAAGCCTGCTAGCGAGTAAGAGCTATGAAGCTATTGTTTGAGAACTGGCGAAGCCACCTGGAAGAAGGAATAAGCAATATCGTCTATCACGGCACCAGCCTAGGTAGACTATCGGATATCGCCAAAGGCAACCGACTTATGACATCTGGTGTCTTCGGTGCTGATGCTGAAGAGATCATCGGCAAGGGAAAGTTCTACTTTCTCTCTACGGCACGGTCCCCATCAGCCTTCAAGCATGGATATCCTTTGGTCAAGGACGGCAAAACTCGTATCACTCTAGACGGCAAGAAGATCGGACAGAAGTATTCGGGCGGACCAGTAGATTACTGGCGGGATCGAACTAAAGGCGGCAAGTCAGAGATGGAAGATAGGATCATAACAGACGATCCTTGGATAGAGAATGCTGCTGATTACATTACAGAGATAGTCGTCTACCTTCCGATCCTCAAAGGAAAGGCAACTGATTCAGACAGTATCCTAGGATCAATTGCATCGGACAAGCCGACAAAATATGAATACATTCCCAACCGAGATATTGGATTTGCCGATATCAAAGCTCTAGAAGAGGTAAGCGATTTTGCTCAATCCCACGGGATCCCTCTAAAGATAATACCGACAGAAGAAAAAGAAAGTGAGTTCTATATGAACAACCAGCCCTCAGCAGTATCTTACGACGAATTCGATAAAATGAGAAAAGAGTTAGACATAGACCCAGAGGAAAGAACACATCGTGGGAAGGAGCGAGATGCCTTCCACGTAAGGCTAAGGAATGCGACATCCTACTCTCTTCTTCCTCCACTGATGGAGCTGACCAAGATGCTTCAAGCCGGCAATTTTAATTCATCTTCATCTGAGAGATGGTTCCCGACGAGAGAGGACATGCTGGAGGTCAAAACAGATTTGTACGAGTGGTCCAAGAAGCCAAACTTCGAGGAGTACCCGCTACCAGAGTATGATGAGCCCGAAAAGCGAGAGCTACGAAGGAAGTTCCTGGAAGGGCAAGTGATAGTTACCAAGGAAGACATCGATGATGTTGAGGAAAGGCTCACTCGGTTTAAGAACGAGGCAGCCAGTGTGTTCGGCACCGACTTTCTAAGTGCTAGGACAGATCCTCGCCGAAGACCCTTCATTCAATTCTTTACGAAATATATGAGAAGCAAAAAGCTTGAGAATGTCACTGAACTAGTCAAGCATCTAGAGCAAGAGCTCAGAAAAACTATTTAGGGGGAGCAAGATGAAGGTGGACCTAAAAACACTAGCAACCATCCTAGGTTTGATAGCCCTAGTCGGCGGCTCTGTCGCTCACTTTGGCGGCTTCTATTACACCACCCAACTAAGACTAGAGAGTCTAGAAGAGAAAACATCTAAGCTAGAAAAGAAGATCCAGAAGCAGGATCGGAAAAAGAACAAAGGGAACAACAAATGAAGAACTTACTTACACTGATCGTATCACTATCATTCCTCTCCGGATGTATGCTAGAGAGGCAATACGATGTAGTATCAGAGCAATCTATGGTAGCAAGCGGAGGCGACTACTATGGCTTCCTTTCCAACTCCAGCGATACTTTTGTTGATATTGTGGGCAGCAGTCTCCACGGTGTGGTGGGGCAGGTAGAGGACATTGAGTCAGACCCCAGCTCTGTCTCTGGCTTCGACGAAGGAGACCATACTTATGTCGAGGTATTGATGGCTAGTATCCACGGATCCGCCATGGTCGCCTTTACTTTCTATGGAGGCATCACCCACCCAGATGTGGCACCAGGACATGTCCATCGATTCGTGCCTTCTTCTGCCGAGAGATATAAAGATGATTTACATGTAGAGGCTATTGTTTGCTCGGGAGCATTCCCCCATGAATGGTCGTATGACGACATAGTGAACACAGTCGGTATCGAAGTAGAGCAACTCGTGGTGCCCAACGACGAACCACCAGCAGTTCGAATCAATTTTACCACAACGACTGAAGGCGATATTGCTACAGGTCATCTCGATGTTGTCGCCACCTCACAGGAATAGAAAGGGGTCGCTCCTATGTCTATCGAAGAATACAGAAATAGCAATAGAATAGAGCAACTTTACCACAAGGGGCAGAAAAACATCTGGGATGGTAGAGAATATCTCCAGGCATGTATCGAAAAGAACAGCGGAATAAGCCTTACCCCAGAGAAAAAGAATGCCCTTGGAAACATTTTTAGCACCATCTTGTGGGGCGAACTGGCAGCCTGGAAGATATCTTCCATCTTGGCAGCCCGGTTCGAAGACGAGCCAGCCAGGATGGCAGCGACATCACAGGCACACGACGAAGCCAGACACTTTTATGTGATGAGAGACTACCTCCGTTTCCTAGGAATAGAGACAGCCGATGTCCAAGGAATGAAGAGTCACTCCCAAGACTTTCTCCAGTCGATAATGGAAGCAGACACGACACCCAAAATGATACTAGGTATGCAAATGATGGTTGAGCCGATGGCTCTTACTCTGTTCAAGGTAGTGAGGGAGAGAAACATCGAGCCTGTGCTATCGGACCTGCTTCTGATGTATGAAAAGGACGAGGCAAGACATGTGGCACTCGGAACACTATACCTTCCCAAGATGATGTCTGAAATGGGACCAATAGCCAAGGCAGATCTGCTCGTATGGCAATTCTTTAGGTACATGAAGCAGTTCGAGATGCTAAAGGAGCTAAAAGACGACTTCAGAGCTCTTGACATCCCTCCCAGAGAAGTCTTCCTCCTCGCCCGTAAGAAGCAAGCCAAGACTATGGAACTCCTCTCAGAGGAGATGGGAGAGCGCTACCCGCTGATGGATACGATGCTGAAATTCATCGATTTCCGTAACGAGATAGACTTTCCAGAAGAAGAGTCGAAATACCTAGATAGACTTCGAGCAGCGGCTCGGAAGACATACCTCAAACAACCATCCAAATAAAACGAAAATACTGCTTGACAAGCCAAATGTGATCTGCTATAATGATCGCACAGCAAATAGTCATTGGAGGAATTGTGAATTTTAAATGCCTATCTTTGTTTGCCAATGTCGGCATCGGAGAAACATATTTTGACCAGTGTGGTATAGAAGTAGTCGTTGCCAATGAGAAGCTCGAAGATCGGGCAGAGTTCTACTCTAAGATGCACCCCGAGACAGAAATGATTGCCGGCGACATTACCAAGTCAGATATTTTTAGCGAAATTATTTCTAAAAGTAAAGCTGCCGGTGTTGATTTCATTCTAGCAACTCCACCGTGCCAGGGCATGAGTGCATCCCATGCCTTGCGCGCAAAGAAGGACGATCCTAAGATTCAGGAAAAAAACAGCTTGATTAAACAAGCTGTCCGTGCGATCAAGGACTTGCAGCCGGACTATGCTCTTATTGAGAATGTCCGTGGCATGGCAAGCAAGAAGACATTTATTTTAGATGATGACGATAAGCCAACGAACATTATGCCATACATCGAGAGAGAGCTCGCGGCAGATTATGAAATGAGATATGAGGTGCTAGATGCGGCAAACTATGGCACTCCCCACCATCGCCAGCGATTGATCACACTGCTCTCTAAAAAAGGGTGCCCGGTGTGGGATCCCCCGAAGAAGCTCACAAAGAAGGCTACTGTTCGTGAAGCTATTGGGCACCTTCTACCTCTTGAATCTGGGGAGAAATCGGACATCAAGTGGCACTCTATGGAATATTGGACACACAATAAACATCATATTAATTGGATGCGGCATACGGCAACCGGCAATACCGCATATCACAACAAGATTTATTACCCTAAAGTTAGACACGATGGTTTCGCGAAACTCTTGCAAGACGATGAACGAATGAATGAGTTCAGTTCGGATAAGAGAAAGAGATATCGGAAGATGAAAACAAAAACTGTAAAGCTTAAAGAAGTTACCATCGAGACAAGACAAGTTAGCGGATTTGAGTCCACATACAGAAGAATAAAGTGGGACGAACCAGCTCCAACTGTGGGGATGACAAATGGCTCTATCAATAGTCAAAACAATGTACATCCAGGCAACGATAACGGCGATGGTACTTTTTCTGATGCAAGGGTATTAACAATAAAAGAATTGTGTGCTATAGTGGGGTTGCCCGAAGACTGGGTAGATCACTTAGAGCATACTAAGAGGAGAGAGGGCTTTCTAAGGAAAGTTCTAGGAGAGTGCTTTCCGCCAATGATGGCGAAGGCACTTATAAATAACATCCCCACCGTGGGAAAGGATAAAGTAAATGAATAAAAAGAAGAAGAATAAGAAACAAGAAGCAGGCGCCAAAGGGCGAGCCGAAGGGTATGAGTTCGAGGAGGCGATTATAGAATGTATCAATGCAGCAGACTGTAGTGGCATAATCGCAACCAAAGCAAAGCAGATTGTTCGCGGGAATATCGCACCGACGGCAACAAGCAAGAGTGATATTGAGGTATTAAGTCCGAACAGGGTAAAGCCATATGGTGTCAGTATCAAGAATCCAAAATCAAATGGCACGACGATTCAGATGCAGGTTATCAAAGAACTTAAGCTTTTGGCTCAGTTGGGCAAAGTGAAGGAAACCCCAGAAGATGTGGTGGAATTCTTTAATTTGTTTTTCGGCGATAAGTGTAGTCAAAAGTTTCAGAGCGATTGTGATAGACTAGGAGTTGACTACGATTCTCTTGATTACGAGCATGAACAAAGGCGACAACGAGCAGTGTGGGATTCTATTCCAGTAAACCTTCGCGGTGCATTTCTAAGCTATTTCAACGATATCGCTATTAAGCGTGAAATACTAGAGGTAGTTTTTAAGAGAGGGGTGACCGCAACCGATGGAGTGGACTTCATGGTATGGTGCCAATCGTCGCTAGCGGGGAAGTCTAATGCTGACAAGCTTGTTGGATATCCTGTGGATGTCCTCATAGACGAGATTTGTAGTAGCTACGAATGGGAGCCGAACTATTACAACGGCAGAGCTTCTGCCATTTATCTTGGACCACTAGCACTACAAATGAAGGGCTCCGGAGGCATCGAGAAGGAAAATTATCATAATCCACAATTTAGAGCATCCTTGTCGAAGGTCTTGGAAGTCCTCCCGCCAGATGTGGTGGTGATAGCCCCGGCTGGCGAGATTATGCCCACCTTGTTTGAAGCAGCGGCATAAAAAGAAATAGCGAGTTGAAACACATCCATCGCCACCTGAGCAGAGAAAGTCAATAGATCCGAGCACTTACGGTCAGGCTCCTATGCTACTATAAAGTAACGACTTTTTCTGATCTGTGGCGATGGATATTCTAAGCAGATCTGATCCAGATCTGTAAAAATAAAACCTGTTATAAATCAAGAGGTTATAAAAAAAGTAAAAAAACACCGATTATATGCTTGACATAATGAAAGTGATCGGGTATAATAAAGTATGTTCAGCAATAAGGCAGAGCAACAAAGCTGGTGTCCGAAAACTTCTGAGGAAAAAGTACGATACCACATTCAACCTTCAGAGGGGCGATTAGAAGCCTGAGATGAGGAGTGTTTTATGTCAAACACGATAATTGAAAAATCAACCGGAAAAGAAATTGGACCTGATAAAGAACTAAGGCTACGGGAAGCGGCAAAACCAGGGTATGTGCCACCTCCGAGCAAAGAGTCTTACTTTCGACAGCTTGAGCTCGTCCCCGTTAAAATAGAATCTTTGATAAACCGAGATACTTTAGATTCAAACATCTCTAAAATCTTGAAGAACGGCGGTGGCTTCAAATCAGATAAATGGGATCCTCCCACCGTTGGAAGATTGCCTGATGGAACGAGGATTCTTTACGACGGAGATCACTCCAGGCACATTTTTCAGCTAGCATACCCAGACGAAGATATGATGCTAGCTAGGGTGGTGGATGTAGAAAGCAAAGGGGAGATTCACAGAAGGTTTGTCGAGAAAAACAAGCTCTGTCGTACAGACTTGAGGCGGGAAGAGGTTTTTGTCCATGAGGTCTTGTCCGGAGCCAGAGCCAAAAAGAAGCTAGCTCAACAGATCGGTCAAATGGGTCTATCGGTATATTGCTCCGGCGAGCAGAATGGAAGTGTCGGAGATCCCGACGGACCACGAGTTAAGGTCGGATCCGCTGAGACAGTCATGTCGATCCTTGGAGATGAAAATGTTTCCCTTGGGAAGGAAGCTGTTGGAATACTGAGATCAACTGGACAACTAGAAAAGCCAGAAGATAGTGCTTTTCCTAATCAACTCTTTATTGCCTTGTCTATGCTATTTATGACCCACACACCTCTCGTTAGGAGCCCTGAGTTTTCGAAGTGGTTTACGGGAATGACCTCTCAGCAATCTTTGTCACAATTTTCTCGCTCATGTAAAACCGAGGGCGGGTCGAAAGTCAACAGAGATGGGTTTTCTATCTCGATGGGGATTTTGTCAAAGTTCAAGCAGGCAAACAAGGATTTAGGCTTGGGATATCCGACCAAAAAGATTGGCAAAGATAGCTTGTTAGACCGATATGACCGAAGTTTATAATGAATTGTTTTAAAAAATAGCACACTTCTCATTTCGAAGCTTTCCCTTGGAGTTTCTTTTCCTTTCGCTAAGGGAAAGCTTTGGAACCAACTTAGGATTAGGAGATTTACATGGCAGCAAAACATTTATCAGAACGAGAAAACTGGCAGACCGATACAGGCAAGAGAGCCTCAAAAAACGAAGCAAGAACTCATTCTTTGCTTACAGAGAGCTTAAGCCCGACAGAATACTCGATAAGAAAGAAGCCTAAAATAGCTATTGGCAAAACCACAATCCAGCCTGAACTTTTGATAGAGAATCTGAGAAACGGTAAAAAGCTTGTCATTGATGATAAGCTAGGTCTCAACGGCGGAAATGCTCACGAGAGATGCTACCGGTATGTAGCTAACGGGAAAGTCGAGAAGGCAGGATATCTCCCCCTTATCGTCTTCTCTGGAAGAACTTTTGCTGCTAAAAAGCCTTTTGAAACACGTTCGAAGAAGGGAAAAGTATCTACAATAAATCCAGAAAAGTATAGAAACGAATTTAGAGAGTTCCTAGAACCAGAACAATATTTTATCCTAACCAGCTCAAATGTACGAGAACTAGCTAACACAGTCAAGAGGCGATTATCATGAAGCCATTATTCATCTGGGCTGGCGGCAAAACCAAAATGCTCAAAAAGTACCAGGAGCACTTGCCGACTGGGTTCTCTTCTTACCATGAGCCCTTCTGCGGCGGTGGCGCCATGTTTGTGTGGGCATACAAGAGGAACCCCGAAGCTAGGTTCTTTCTAAACGACATTAACGAGTCTATTGTGTCTATATACTCAGCCATCAAAGGCGACGTGGAGTCGTTTATTCTTAGGATGGATGAGTTATCAAAAGAATATCTTCCTCTCTCCAAAGAGGAAAGGAAGCAGTATTATTTCTCCCTCCGGCACAAACACGCTTACGATTATCAGCAGTGGGACAAGACAACTGAAGCAGCGACATTATACTTTCTCATGAAGACGGGATTCAATGGCATATGGCAGATAAACAAGAATACTAATGGTAGATATGGCACACCGGCAGGACTCCTAAATCAAAAAGACAAAGTTTACGATAAAGATAATGTCTTGCTTTGGAATGAAGCCCTCCAGCGGTGTACTTTGACGAGCGTTGATTTCTCAGAAACACTATCCCAGGTCGGCAAAGGCTCATATGTGTTCTTGGATCCGCCCTATAGAGGATGCTTTACTAACTACGGCACACGGTCTGATGACGAATTTCAAAAGAAGGTTGTTGATCACTTCCACTCTTGTGCCAGTAGGGGAGCTCATGCCATGCTTTCGAATAGAAAGCTTGATGACGGCTTCTTTGAGGCACTGAAGGGAGAGACTCTCTTGGTTGATTTCCCTGTCACTTATACGGCAGGCAGGAGAAAGAAGACCGATACCGGCTTTAAAGCGAAGAAAGCCGTGGAAGTGTTGATGGTATCAAAGCCATGAGTTATAGACATTGGTAGACAGATACGACAATAAAAGATCGCCCCGATTTTTTCACACCAAGCACTTACTTTTAGCTTGACATACTGGAAATGATCCGCTATAATGAATAGAAAGGCAACAGAGATGAGTAAGCACCATATAGGCGAGAAGATTTGTGATGTTATATGGGGAGGCAAGGTGGAAGTGTTAGAAATAATTGACCACTTGGAGCCCACAGTGTATAAAGTAAAAGACGAGGACGGCAATGAATACCTCCTCCCAGAAGACGATGTAGACACCCTCCAGTAGGGAACGAAAGGATACACAAGATGATTATCAAGCCAGCCGAAGGATACATAAAGGTAGATCAGGTCCAGCCCACAGAGGTGGGACAGACTGTGAATCCCCCATATGCCTTCTTCCGAGTTACTGACCATAACAAGTCTCGCTATCACTCGGGTGACATCGTGGTTGCTCTGGGCAATCAAGTCGCTTGCCTACAAGGTATTTCCGGTGAAGTAGAAAACCGAGATAAAGCTCTTCTCCTCTCTGAGGAGAACGTAGTCTGCCAGGTACTCCCTGCCAGCAAATAAACATAACCCCCAACAGAAAGAAAAGAAGGATCCGAGAATGAAAGAAAATAATAGTTTGTTAGCAGTAGCAGAGGGCTCTCTTATCGGTAAGAAGATTGATGATTGTGATATCATCATCGATAAAATCAACGAGATTGAGGCACGATGCTTGGACCGTCTAGAATCAGTCGAACAGCTCCTCAACACCCTGAAGCGGGAGATTGATTACATCCAACCCAGAGACATAAGCTAGGCTTATGAGCGATGGCACAAGAAGGATAACTTGGAAACAGGTAGAGAAGTATCTTGATTTGTGTAAGAGGTATAGTCTTGAGCCGGGCTTGGAGAAGCTGAATTACACTTTGGTTAACGAAGATTCAGCTTCTCCGCTGTCCGGCTGGTACCCTAACGATCCCAATTGTAGGACTGAAGATTATATAATCATAATGCCAGATGGAGAGCACTACCATCACGACGCATACTTAGCCAACAGCAGGAGCATGAGAGACTGGCTGTACGGCATTACCTGGTAAAAGAGAAGGAGAGACAACATGGTTTCAAAAGCTAGAAAGAAAGAACTGTTCGATGCCGTAGCCAGCCGCTACGAAGCAGAGATTGCCCGCCACCGGGTAACATTACATATGTATATCAATGAACCAATAGCTGTGGCTGATCATTCAACCATCGTGGAGGAAATCGCCGGGCTGGTAGATAAGCTTGCCTCGGCAGAAGACTCCCTCACCACCCTCCAGTCAATGAACGAGTACCTTTTCCTTGACGAAGAAGAGTAAGCCACCCGAAGAGACGACATTCGTCAATTGGTATCCCTCGGAGTCTAGCTCGTATGATCGCTCAATGGCACCAGCACCAGTTGATGAAGACCGGCGAACCTGGGCTAGTCCAAGAACACCCACCCTCAAGAAGGGAGATCTCATCCAGGATAAAGAGCATCCGGATGACTTCGGCTTGATAGTGGCTGTGGATGAAAGCAGGGAAGACCCATACAGGGTGTATGTGTTCAACCACATTGGTGAGGAAAACAGATGCTATTGGATGCTACAGTGGTATGTGGAAGAGGGCTGTGTTGTTGTATCCGAAGAGCAGCCGAGTAAAGGAGATGTTTTATAATGGCAAAGAATAAGGAACCGACTTTCCCTCGTGTGCTTAAGGAGAAGGACATAAGAGAGATAAAGAAGCATACCATAAGCAGCTATACTGATGTGAAGAACCTGCTTGAGACTCTTGATGACTGTAAGGCAAAATTGAAGCGAGAGAAGGAAAAGAATAAAAAGCTCAGGCTCAAGTTGAAAGAGTCAGAAGTCAGAGTAACAAATGTGAAGTTGGGGATAACGACGAAAGGCAAATGGAACTGTTTGTAACCGTGGTAGGGATAGGTTATGTGGTAGTGATAGTAGCCTGTATCGTTGGTATTTTTAGATTGTTTTAGAAAAGACTTGACAAAGAGTATTGTGTTATGGTAATGTTATAAGATGTATAAAAGATCGCCCCGATTTTTTCGCGGTAATTTTTCCAACGAGCCTGCTTACTGCTTATTGCTTACTGCTTAGGCTGCTAGCTCGGGAGATGCTTTGAGAGAGCCACTAAAGGTCGAGGTTGGGACCATAATATACGACCGAGAATGGCCAGACGACGTAGGCTTGATTTGCGGCAAGGACGAGGGTCGCTCTCTGTATCTGATCCGATGGTGGAATTGGGGAAACTTTAGCCCCATATGGATTAAGGCTAGCTATGTGGAACACTCCTGTAGTGAGTTGACAATGGAAGCCCTCCCTCTCTATTACGAGCGACTACAGAAATGCCACGAAAATACCGAGAAGGGGAAGCAATATTATGATATTGCCGATGCCGAGCTCGATGCTGATCTCTATGCAGCAGGCATGTTGGGGCTGCCCTACGACAGCGAGGAGGAGTAATGAGCGAGAATCGTATATATCTTTTTGATGTTGATGGCACACTGACGGAGCCTAGAAAAAGGATAACAAAGAAGGAGCTACAACTGCTTACGGAATGGCTAGCCCTCCCATCAGCAGCTCATCGCTATATTGTAACAGGCTCAGACCCAGAGAAGTTGGAAGAGCAGCTACCAAAGGAAGTCATAGCCAAGTTCACGGGAGTGTTCACTTGCCTAGGTAACCAATACTCGGAGAGTGGGAAGGTGGTATACACCAACGAGTTTCCAGAAGATAACCAGTTGCTATCTGACTGTGGTGATTTCATAAGAAAGAGCAATTTCCCGCTAAGGTATGGCAATCACATAGAGAGAAGGGTAGGAATGATCAATGTTTCATCCTGTGGTCGCCTCATACCCCATACAGAGCGAAAGAAGTATGCTTCCTTTGATAAGGTTGAGAAAGAGAGAGAAGCCTTTGTAGAGAGGATGAGCCAGAGGCACAGTGATTATGACTTTTCAGTAGGGGGAGAGATAAGCATCGACATAAGCCTCAAGGGGAAGGACAAGTCACAAGTCTTGGACTACCTACAGTCAAGCAAGGGCATCATCGGCAAAGAGATTGTTTTCTTTGGCGACAAGTGTGAGGTTGGAGGCAACGATCACTCGCTAGCCAAAGCAGTATTGTCGGCTGGCGGAACAGTGGTGCAAGTATACCACCACAGCAGCACATACGAGCATCTCTTGGAAGAATTAAGCCGAGAGTGAAAGAAATAAATATTATGAATATCCAGAAGCTAAAGAGAAAGATATTACAGATAGCATATAGAATGCTTATGGTAGAGATAGACTTCCAGAACAAATGTGATCACTGCTTTGAGAAGAAAGAGTGGCAAGGAAAAGACGGAAGCTCATTGTGTGATAAGCACTATAAAGAAACATTAGGTAAGAAGGAATAGAATGATTCATATATGTCCAATTGAAATAGCAGCAGTATTGGGAATGGTCCCGGTAATACCATACTTGATGGCAAGACTTCGAACGCTAGCCAAGAGGCAAGGCGAGCAAGCCAGCAACCAAGTAAAGATAATAAGCATCAGCAAGGAGAAATAATAAGCGATGATACAAAAAATAAAAAACATATTAGGTAGTATAGCAAACAAGATAGACAATAACCTAATGAAGACAGAGTTAGCAAAAGAGAAGTATCATATAGCATACCCAGTAATGTTATGTGTATTGTCTTATGGATTGTTTATAGTATCTACATTGTTAGCTGTAGAAGTATTGATGATGGAGAAAGCTGATCCATTAGAGCTAGCAGTTATAATACACTCAATAATCTTAGGAGCAATATGCTTGTTCGCTATGTTCAAGAGTTCCTTCTCTGTAGGAGTACATGTACATAGATACCAAGCAAAGAGGGAAGAGCAAGCCTTACAGCTAGCCAAGAAAGAGCAAGCAGAGCGGGAGAAGATTGCCTTTGTGATTACTGATATTGAGGGAGGTAAATACAGGCGATAAAGCGAGCCCAGCTTACCAGCCAAGAACTAGCCAATGAGCAGCCAATGAGCAGCCAATGAGCAGCCAAAACGGGCTTAGTTTTATTATTATATAAGGGGGGAAAGGAGTAGTTGGGGCTACAAAGCTCTAACAGTAGAAGTGGTGGTGCCTGTATAGTATAATAAGGTTATATAAATATAAGGGATAAGGGTAAGCAAGGGATACTAATGAGGTACTGGGATATAGTGAAAAAGCTAGTAGTATCTAGTCACAATATAAGTAGTCTGTCAATACCCCTTCGTTCTTTTATATAATAAATAGCTCCCCCTTGTAAGGGTACGGAATTGCTAAGCATTTTAGGGTGTGATTTATATCACAGATCTAGTGCTTTTTCTTGATTATATGCTTGACAGATAGAGATCACTCTGCTACAGTAGATCATATAGAGAGATCACTTTGGAAGGACAGATCACCATGACCAAGCACCTCACCAGCACCCAGCTAAGCATGTTACGATTCGCGGCACGAGATGTAACCCGGTTTGTTGAGCACCTCGACGACGAGATGCTAGGCGAGTTGTATGCTGCCGTCGCGGCAGAGTTGGACGACCGTGAAGCTTGCTATGCTCCCCTCTTCGAGGAGTCTAGCTATTACGACACCAACGAGGAGAGCAACTTGGACTGGAACCAGAAGCGAGGAGACCTATAATGGATATCAAAGACCTTAACCTTAACACCCTTAGCACGTACCTCAATGCCTATGAGTGGGGCAAACTGAGCGATGATCAAACCATCGACCTCTTTCAGGCATTGGTGGACATGGGCGTGATCGAGCACTTGCGCGTAGAGTATACCCGTGTTGCCGAGATGTTGATTAACAATAATCGGATCTGTGCCGACCTTAACCTGGGCAAGAAAGGCTTACTATAATGGATATCAAAGTAGGATCATTAGTGAAGAACAAGCGCACCCAGGAGATCGGTCTAGTAACCAAGCTTGGTCAGCAAGTAGCAATGGTCAATTACTGGGATATTGACGAGGGCAGGATTCAACGGCAAGATCAGCCAGGCTATAGTTGGCTAGCCACCCTAGAACACTTTCACGATTACGACTTAACTGTTTAACTTAAGAAGAGGATATAAGATTATGAGATACTACAATGAAAACATTAGCATTATGGGAACACCTTTACCTCCGAGCAAAGACGAGAATGAATGGGTACTATCTAATCCAGAGTATAATATGGATGATGATACTGACTTACTCAAATTTGCCGTCCTCCAAGAGCAGCTAGCTAACCTAGGACTAGACTATGTTTAAGCCTGGTGATATTGTAAGACATGTGCATAAGAACTGGTCCGGCATTGTGGAGAGTGTAACAGATACATACTGGTACCATGTCAAGTGGACACGAGCCGACGGTCGGCACCTAGGTCGAGCACACTGGAGCACATCACACCGAGCACAATCACTTAGCCTTATCACCACGGGAGAATCCAATGACTAACTATGAACGACACCAGGGAGTATACACATACAAAGCCATCGAGAAAGGCACATCCGTGCTTGTCTTGGATCCCCAGTCAGACCGATACCAGTGGATAGGTAAAGCAGCAGAGACATGGATCCCCATGGCACAATGGAAGAGTGTCGATGTCAAGCTGGCATTCGAAGACGGGACCACCGAGGAGTATCAACGGCGAACAGTTCGCCCAGTAACCATCACCCACTAAACCCTAGGAGCAATACAATGACAAAGATGACTGAAGCAATGAAAGCAAAGTGGCAAGAACAACGAGCAGAGCGAGCGGCTGAGATAGCAGCATGGAAGCGACCCAGCGAGTGGCGACTCGCCAATGTTGCAGAAATGGAGCGACGTGATCGAGAAGAGGCAGAAGGTCGCCCAGTACGAAAGGTAGCAATAACAATATGATCAATGACGAAACACTAGAGAACATCAAGCCACACCAATTGGTGATTAACACCAGCGGCGATCAAGCCAAGATAGGCGTTGTATTGGAAGCCGGCGAAGACGGGCGCTGCCAAGTATGGTGGGCATGGACCAAAGACTGGTCCTTCTCCATGGAAGATACAGCCAACTTGGCTCGATTCTAGAAAGGATAAATAATGTCTTACTTCAGAAACTATGATACAACAACAAAGCGGACCATCATCAATCTCGCCGCTAAGGACATTATCAATAATGAGGTCCACCTCAGAACAGAGATGCTAGACCAGCTACTCGAAGCACTCTTACACGAGAGAAACCATAGAGATAGAGAAGAGCGGGAGGCTCGGGACTTCGAACGGAATGCCTACCTCCACAATTGGATCAACGAAACTCCCGAGGAGAAATAAAACAATGTTACAAGTAACACTAAGACTGTTGTACACCCCAGAGAACCATACCTTTCCTGCTGATCTTAAGATTCTTATCGAGGCATATAAAAAGGATTTAGAACGTGCCGTATCTCATAGGGATCAGTATGGCGGCAAAGGCAAAACCTATGACCGCTATAAGCAGAACATCAAAGATGCAAACAATGCCATCTATAACTTAGAGAAGCAGTTAGCTCTCTACCAACCGTACGTAACACCCGATGGTGAAATTTACCAAGAACCCACCCAACAAGGAGAATAACATATGCCCTGGTCTTATAATACAATCGATTATCAAGGAAACAAGATTGGTTCCATCTTTGGACTACTCACTTTTATGAGCGAGTATAGAAATTTAAATGATGAACAGAAGGAAGAGCTAGGTAAACTCAAGCAACGATACTACCTACATAAGTACATCACACCATCAGACATCAAGATGGTATTCGGTATGATTGAGGATACCAAGCAGCTCAAGAAGAAGCAAGCTAAGACAAAGAAGAAGCCACCAACCAAACCCAAGGAAGCAAGCAAGTCATGACACCAATCGATATCATAGTAGGCGGAGCCCTAGGTGTTATGAGCATCGGCATCGTCAGCATAATCATCATCGCAATGAACAATGTTTAATCGCGATACATAAAGAAAATAAAAAGGATACCCAGATGGAAGACAACTGTTACAAGTGTGAAGCAAATGAATACGAGAGTACAATCATTGAGGACGAGAAGGGTAAGCTAATATGTACAGACTGTTACGACGACAAGAGCAGCAAACAGAAGAGCCGTGAAGCAAACAAATTATTTTTCTAAAGTAAGGGGAAGAGCAAGAGGGGGGGTACCACCCCCCTACCCCGAATCTATGTCCCAATGTAAGCTATGCTGGCAACCGGCGCCTAAGTACGTTTGAAATAGCGGAGAAAATTTTACCAGATTTGAAGGGTGCTAAAAAATGCCCAAAAAAAAAGAGAGAGTTAAGAAATGACAGTGATGAAAGAAAAGTTGTATAATATTGTAAGGTTCCATTTCAAAGGACCAGAAGAAGTCATTGATTACGGTTACACACTAGAAGAGGCACAAGAGCATTGCGAGCGAGAAGACACCAGTGGCGAAAGCTGGTTCGATGCTTACAGAGAACAATAAATTGAGGAAGGTATAATATGGGAACACCAGCACCGATTAATGTAGGCGATTTAGTGGTTCATGTTCGGATGGATGTGAATGGTGTCGTGCTAAGCAAGAAGAATCAAACACTAACAGTGTATAGAATGTATTGGCTTACCGATACGGGTTGGATGAACCAGGCACCCATGTATGTAACGAGAGATGAGATAATGTTAGCCGAAGAGCTGACTCTTAAAGAGAAAAATGATTGCTTTAACAAGGGGCTCTGCGGAAGATGCCTTCAGTTAGGCGGAGGATGTAGAAATGAAACAAGATAAAGTGGTAATAACATCGATGTATGCTAATCCTATCCATCCAGGGCACATTGAGTGTCTAGAGGCAGCAAAGGCTTTGGGGGATTACTTAATTGTGATTGTGAATAACGACAAGCAACAGATGCTTAAGACAGGCACAATGTTTCAGGACCAGTTCTTTAGGAAGACTGTTGTAGGGGCACTCAAGCCGGTGGACGAGACATTCATGTCGATTGATGAGGATGGGTCTGTCTGTGAGAGCATACGAGCTGTTGTGGAGCGGTGTAGCCCACATAGTGAGATTATCTTCGCTAAGGGTGGTGACAGGTTCGTAGATAACATTCCAGAGGTTGATGTCTGTAAAGAGTTGGGTGTGGAAATTGTAGATGGCTTAGGGAAAAAGATACACAATAGCTCCAAGTACCGCATTGCCGCCATACTTAGATAAGTGGAAGTTGGTGACTTAGTAATATTTCAGCATGGGTCGTATACAAAGCGACACCTAGGTGTGGGTATAATCTTCAAGAAGAGGGAGATGGAGAAAGGCGAGAACCTATATTTCAAGGAAGGTGTGATAGAGGTGTATTGGTCAGCCAATGGCTCCAAGATGGTCTTTCCCGTCAACTCAAGCCTGCTAGAGCCGTATTTCGCTGCGGAGGGCTCTACAGATGCCGAAGCCGATTGATGTAGGTTCACTGGTAAAGTTCAAGAACGATTACAACGTTCGGTGTGGCTATGGCATTGTCGTAGTTTCCGGAAGCTTTAACTCGGAAATTTATTGGCTTAGTGATAGCAAAACAGAGACTACGTTTACCATGGTATTGGAAGAAGTGAAGTGGATTGACTTACCAGAGCTGTAAGTACCCGAAAAATAAGCACTTTGTAAGTAGCTAGAAAATAAGCAGAATAAAGTGTGGATCTGCTGACTGTAAGTGCCTAAAAAAATTGGCGAAAAAAAATGTCGTTTTTTGTTGATTATGTTCTTGACAGGGAGAGATCACTCTGCTACAGTAGATCACAGAGAGAGATCACTTTAAGAAAGGACAGATCAATGTCACTCACAGAAAAGCAGCTTGAATTAGCAAAACGGTTTGGTTTCGGGAATTCTCACAACACCAAACTGGTAAAAAGAAAGCGAGCAACCAGAAAGGCGACCAAGTTGAAGGCAGCTAAACCAAAGGCTTATAAGCCGAAGGTGACCCGGAACCCGTTAAGCTATGATAACTATGATAGCAAGGCGCCGCTAGCGATTCAGGATCCTGTTTTTCTTATCGCTCGTATCTTTGATATATCCAATGACCGTGAAAAGAAAAAGGTTTTGAGCTCGATGAGAGCCGCTAATAAAGAACACAAGAGTGGTGCCGAAGTTCTAAAAGAGGAGTACCTTAGATCGGTACTTCGGGTCCGTTCACCTACCCTCGTTGCATTCAAGCGATTCATTTTAGCTAAGTAACTGAGAAAGGAAAAAGAATAATGGATAATCTTAAAGTTGGTGATTTAGTATTCTTTTATCGTGGGATAGATGGTAGAGGAGCCTGTAAAGGTATCATCACTGCCCCGATATCAGAAGAAAAGAAGGACTGTGCTGACTGGGAAGTCAAGTGGCTGTTCGATACCGATGGCAACAGATCTGAACACGACTGTGTTCATTGGAGTTGGGAACTTGTAAAGGCAGAGGATCAAGGCAAGCCATGGGAACGGTTAGACACATATGTTGCCAATGGCGGCTTAATGAAAGAACTAGAAGCACAATTGTTTGGCGATAACCCAATAGAAGGAGAATAATGCTAGCAACCCATAGAGCAAAGAAGGATGCCTCAAGGCGGACCAAGAACCGGTTTAGAGAACATACCTTAGTGTTTGTTAAGAAACTACCATTATGGTCAGACACTTGGATCAAGAACGAAATCGATAGTGTATTTAGAGGCACCAGCATTTTATTCGAGAGTGTAGAGAAAGATGAAAAAGGTAAGTTTGCTAAGTGGTGTGGATGGATTCCCGCTAGTGAAGTTGAGAGGATAGAAGAATGACCGTATTGAGCTACCATAAACAACCTGGGACAGTCTTCCCCATAGAAGAGGCTAAGAGTTTAGTGTTGGAAAACATCCGATGGGAAACAGATGGCTGGGATTATAGAATCGAAACAGTCAACACTGATATCAGAGGAAACAACACCACGGCTAAAGTGAGAGTATACGATGACGAAAATATATTCGTTGGATACCTATAGGCGAATCAAGGTCCGTACAGTGGACCTTACAGAGATGCCGGATGATTTGCTAATGCTGTTACTGGAGGGCTCTATGTCCTACGGAGATGCAGCAGCGGCATACCCCGGTCCCATCTGTACCATCATAGAGGAGCCAGCCGATAAAGCAGCACCTCCTCCATTGCCGGAAGATGCCGACTGTGATGAGTAGCTGAAACATGCTATTAGCCGCCAAAGTGATTGTTGTATTTTACTTAACATACGATTTGCTAACACTATTTGATATTTACCAGAAAAGAGAACGATAATGATCAACACCAAGAAGAAGAATCCCGATATGGTGACAGTGCTGCTAACACAGCAAGAGATCCAAGCATTATATTTTACCCTAGAAGCGGCAATGAATAAGGGCGGAGTTGTGAGAGAAGAACACCATATGCCCATTAGCTGGATCCTGGATTGTATCGAGGAAGAGGTGAGCCAATGAGTATCCGAGTTAGCACAATCATTTTACTAGCACTCCTGGTACTCTCAATTGGACTCTGCTCCTCTTGTGTTATCGTTGTGGATGATTCACCGGCTCAAAGCAGAGAGGGCACACAGGTTGTTGTGAGAGGCTCTGACGTTGATGGCGACTGTGACGAAGTACCTCACGAGCACCGAGCTCAGCGCTGCGATATATATGAGGGAAGAGATTGTTGTGAGTGGTATATTGGTGATGGATGTTTTGAGAAGTATTGCTTCTATTATCACAATTGCGAATGGCATTGGTACGGCACGACTTGTGAGGTTCAAGAATGACAAATAAATGGAAGCATCCTGCACCACCGCATGATTTTGAAATTGGCGATCTCGTGGTTGAGTCTGGGTATGATTTTGGCAGAGGCTGTGGTGTAGTGGTAGACTTAGCCAATACTAGCCCACACTTTGCCGGTGGAACCTATCGAATGGGCACAATACAAATCTTTTGGACTGGGGACGAGTACGAGTCTGCTGGTATGGACGGCAAAGATCCTGGAATCTATTGGGCTCTCCCCCACAAGATAAAGAAACTAATCAAAGCAGAGGAGCAAAATGATGGATGAGAACAGACTAAATCGTGGTCGTTGGCCAATAGAGTATCTTATAACTAGCGGTGTTGAGGCGAAGCGAAAGCGAGCCGAAAAAGAAATAGCTGATTATGACATGCCTAAAGCAAGAAAAAATCTTGCCGATTTTGACAATGTGCTTTGGTGCATACGAAACCTGAAAAAAAATTATGCCGACGAAAAAAATATCGTCGAGGCTTGTCGTCTAATCGCTATCGTCTATCGATGGAACCTAACACACTGGCGAGCCGGAACTCAACACTGGAGGTCGATCTAGTGGAAATGGAAGAGTACGATAGAAAAAATGATAAGTTCTGGGTGGTGAGTAAACCAAGTAAGCAGTGGGATTTAGATTTCTTATCAAACTATCTCACTATCGAAGACATTTGTTTTCGTACTTGTTATCGAGGGCTCATGACCCAAGCCTTGGGTGGTCTGACACCATCACATGTAGTTGGCATTTTTGTGAGCGAAAAGCCGGCTAAAGTATATGCCGAGCAGATACTAAGAGAATGTATTGCCCAAAGAACCTTAAAAGAAAGCAAAGGAAAGTCATGATTATGAAAATTGGAGATTTGGTAGAAGTTTCTATTGACTGGAGAGAAGAGATTGGTGTTATCGTTGACTTCGACTCTGAAAAGGATCCTGTAATTAAAGTTGATGATGGCTGCATTGTTGATTACCGAGAGAATGTAAAGGTGCTAAATGAAAAAAGGCGATATCTATAAGTTCAGTTTTGTCTCTCAAGATTCGAACCTAAATCACAAGAATGTTCTGTTCCTCGGCGAGGAGTGGAACTATCCTGAAGACGGCTTTGCCGTAAGAAATTATAAAGTGCTAATACTTGGAGATCTTTTGCCCATCACTATAGATAAGAGCCTAGTTAGGTATATGACACCTGTGTAGGTGCGAAAGAAGAACAGGGAACACCATGGCACAATGGGAAATGAAGAAGACACATATGTTACTATAGATAATGTGAGACCTGGTGATTTCGTATGTATTGTTCCACGAACATGGTGGTCTGCTCTTCGTGGAGAATACAAGACCGAGCTCGGCACCATAGTATCAAAGCCGGAAGATCCAAGGGGTGGTGTAAGAGTGTATTCGCCTTCCAGAGGAGCATGGACTGTTTTCCCTCACCAGTGGTATTTTAGGAAGCTAGACATATGAAAGCAGGCGATTTAGTGGAGTGGGATGGTTTATTTACTGAGTATGGTAAGACATATGTATCTAAACACTATCTCGGAATTGGAATCATAATTGACGATACTAGCTATCGAGAAACTGTCATTGTCCAGTGGCTTAATTCTGGGTGGAAGCTTCGCTGTGTAAGGGAGTCTCTCAGGATAGCGACTAAAGAACAGCAAGACTTCCTGTAGAAAGATAGTTGATTTATTTTTTGACTTTTCTCGAATATTCTGATAACATAACATATGGAGAATTCTTTGATAGATGTGAGCCAAAGATTTAAGGACTATGGTGAAGAGCACTGTTGGCAGTATGAAATTCGTCTTCGGAATCTAGAAGAGGATATATCGCTAGCGGGGCTTAAGCCAGGAGATGCCGAGTCTCTTCGTATTTCCGATTTCAAATTCGAATATGTTGATAAGTCGGAAAAAGATAAGTGTGCAGAGATAAGTGACTTCATAAAGAAGCACGAATGGCTCGGCAAGCTTCCGAACCGTCCTACACAACGATTTACAGCCCGGCTCAAGGAAGGTAATGTCCTTGCTGGGGTTATCATTATGGCTGTTCCAAATACCTTCTCTCACCTCCTTGGGAAAGAGAATATCGGTATCGAAAAACTAATCTCTCGTGGCGCCTGTATATCCTGGTCGCCTAAGAGCCTAGGATCCTGGCTCGTAACGAAGTCTATTAAGTGGATGGTACAGAATACTGATTTTCGATACTTCACAGCATACTCCGATCCGGAAGCAAAAGAACTAGGGACAATCTATCAAGCTTGTAACTTTATTTATCTTGGCAAAGGATCCGGAGTAGCAAAACAGTATTTCGATCCGGAGAATCCCAAACAAGGATGGTTCAGCGGCAGAGAGTTTAGGAAGAAGTCAAAGTATTATAGATATGCTAAGGAGGTGGGCATCAGTAAAGAACAGTGGGCACTATGGATGAAGAAGTACAGCCCAGACTGGACACTGGTCCCTCCAGCGGTAAAGGCTATGGTAAAGGAAAGAGAGAGAGTGTATCGAGACAGTTGCCATGTTCGAGAGGTAGTTTCGAAGCACAAGTATTGCTATATCCTCGGGAAAACAAAAGCCGAGACAAAGAGTTTAAAAAAATTATTTATCGAGAAGAATCCAGATAAAACTAATCTTCCTTATCCCAAGAATCGTGGAGAGTAAGAATGAAAAAACAGAAAAAGAAAAAGCGGAAGAAAAGGAAGAGGAAAATGAAAAACAGAAATCTCCTTGTTAAGAATATGATCTGTAAACCAAAGAACAGTGGAGCACATAAAGATAAGAAGAAAGAGGCTAGCAAAAAGGAGTGTCGTAGTAAGCCTACGAGCCATAGCCAGGGAGAATAAGCTATTGCCCATCTATTTATATGTGTATGGGGCTATAGCTCAGTTGGGAGAGCACTTGCATGGCATGCAAGAGGTCATCGGTTCGAACCCGATTAGCTCCACCATACGGAGTTCTAAAGATGAAAAAAATCCTACTGATATTATCTATGTTAATACTGCCGGCGACTGCCCATGCTTACGAAGGCTCATCGCTTGTAATTTCTGCTGAGGAAGCCTTTGATTCATTGTCCTCAACAGGAGAAGCAACATCAGAAGATACCGAAGATAAACTTAACTATTTCGGTCTGGGACTGACAGCGGGCTCAACTTCGGGGATTGGGATCACAAACAAGTTCCACTCAAACTATGGACTCGGCTACCAACTAACTGGCGGAGTCTTTGGCACTCCCGGTGACTTCATCTTCGCCTCTGTTGGAACTCAGCTTACCTACACTTTCGGCAGCATTAAGAACGCGAGGATATATGGTATCACTGGTATCGGAAGCTTCTTGAGCCGGACTGTTGAAGGGGAATGGGATAGGTGTGACTGGAACGAAGAAACTCAGATGGAAGAGAACTGTATTCACATACCAGAGGTAGTTTCCTATGGCGCCATCTTCAACTTTGGTGCTGGACTTGGTATAGAGTTGATTCTATGGGATACTATTGGACTTTCTTTCGACTTACCATTATCAACTTCCATTTCAATTGACAGCGGTATGTCCGGAGGATATGTAAGTCTTCTCGGCTTCTTTCCGATACCAAATGCTTCTTTAGTGTACTATTTCTAACACAATCTATTTATAAAAATGGTAAAGAAAAGAATCAACAGATTAATCTCTAAAGTTCTCTCGATTAACGGGGCAGAAGAAAACTTCTATCTCGCTTCTTCTGGTAGCAGCCTTGTTGTTAGTCTAGACGATAGTTCAAACACTCCTAACATATCAAATCAAGTTCTCACAGTTGGTACTGATAGTACAATAAGCGGCTCAACCTTTCAAGCGAGCAATGTATATGCTAGCGAAAATGTCGGCATCGGTACCACAGAACCACAAGCTCCATTGGATGTAATAGATATGGGAGGGCTGGTCCTATCCCAAATGATCATCGATGGCTCTGGTTCTGGCTTTTCGTGTGAAACCAACTCAACAACATATAAGCAGATCAATGACGATGTAGATGATACGAAAAAAGCCTCAGTCACATTCACTGTTCCAGCCAGTAACAAGGTATGGGTCTCTATGAAAACAAGTATCAGGGATTTTGATCCGACTGAAAAGATATTTTATGTTCGTATTACAGATTCAGATAGCGAAAGCACACAAGGTTCATGGGGAGCCGCGAATTTTAATGACGAGCAAGTTGCTGGATATTATGCTGAAGAGTTTTCCATACACATTTTTCAATGGTATTTTGATGGTAGTTATACATCGCTCGGATGGACACCTGGGGAGACGAAGACAATGTATTTTCAAATAAAAGTACAGGATGTCACGGAACAGGTGTCTGTAAAGGCAGGAGGCACCAGTTATGGTCCAATGAGTGTTACGGCTGAGTCTGTGCCAAATAATGTAAATTTTGTGGATATGGACGCCTAAAAGCAAAATAGTAAATTAAAATACTATTTATAGTTATTCACAAAGAAAATCCGGTAGCTACGGAACAGTTAAGAGGAAGGAATCAAAAATGAAAATAACAGAAAAAGAACTTCGTAAGATGATTAGAGAAGAAGTAGAGGTCGGCGAAACGGCTGAAGAAGCATATGAAGCCAACTTGAACGATGAGAAAATCATCCGTTTTTTCGAAGAAGGTATTGACCAAGAAGAGTTATCAGAAGAGCAACTTACAGAGATTAGCTCACTGAACGAAGCGGCATTGGTAGCTATGATCCCTAGGCTTATCACTGCTATGACGAGAAGCAAAATGGTTGGAGCTTTGATAAATAAAGTCAAGGAAGATCCTAAAGCTGCTGCTCAGTTTCTTTCCACTATGGCACAAATGGTCGGCATCGATGCTGATAAGACTTTTACCGGTAGACAGAAATCAGTAGCTAAGAGCCTTGACAATACCACTCCCCAATCCGAGCCGGCGGCAGACGATAAAGACGGATTAGTTGAAGGCTTAATTAGAGAAGTGCTGAATGAAATATTCGGTAATAAAGATAAAAAATAATATTGTATAATGAAATAATGATAGATAAAAGAAGAGGGTTTCGGTATGAAGCCCTTTTTTTTTATAATTAAGTATGGAGGTGATACTATGGAAAAGCATACTACCGCTTTGGCGATCTCTTTCGGGGGTGCTCTGGTCGTAGCTCTTGTTTGTGCATTCTTTTTTGGGGCGATTAATCATCCTGGACACTGTGGAGCTAGCAATCCTAATGATTTAGACTACGATGCCTTATTTTCTGATGCTGGGTATGAATAATCAATGAGTGTGCTAGACGAGAAGGTTCTTGTGTTAGATAAAGGGTATCAGCCCGTACATGTCGTCAGTGCTAAAAATGCTATCTATCTGCTTTTCCGAGAAGTAGGCAAAGTTATCGATGAAGACTGGAACGCTCACTCTCTAGAAGAATGGATAGAAAGAGGTAAGGGCATTGAATGTAAAAAGCCGGTAAGAACTCCAAGATATAGTTTTCCAGTACCAAACATAGTTTTATTAAGATTTTATGTGAAAAAAAACCTTCCTATGCTAAAGTGTAATAAGAGCAATATTTGCTTAAGAGATAACTGGCGATGTGGGTACTGTGACAAGAAGATGAGAGAAAGAGACTGTACAATTGACCACATCGTTCCTGTCTCACTTGGCGGCATAACGGAGTGGACAAATGTCGTAATCTCTTGTTCAAAGTGCAACAACAGGAAAGGCAATCGGACAATAGAAGAGTCTGGCTTGGAGCTTAAGACAGATATATATATCCCTAGTTGGTCAAAGCAAATTCTAAAAAGATACATTGGTAACGATAGCTATCATCCATGGAAATCTTTCTTGAGGTAGTTAGCTGCTGATTAGCCTACTTATTTTTGATGAGAAACGGAGATTTGGTTGTTTTCAAGTATTTCAAAAATAGCTATAAAAATGAAAACTATTTAGGTATAATAGTAAGCACCCAAACTGATATCTTGATTCCCACTGAATGGGGATATGATAAGGTGGATCTAGTTCTCGTTAACTGGCTTGATCCAGAAGTCGCCGAGGATCTACCTTACCACACTATCGGGCTCAATGGAGAAAGATGGTATCATAAAGGTCAGTTTTACATCGTAGGAGAATAGTATGGCAGCATTTAAAGCAGGAGATTGGGTAATGGTAACTCCGTCTGCAGACTACCATTGGGAGCATTGGACAGCTACCCACACAGAATTTGCCGGTGAGTATGCTGAGATTTTGACGATTCAGCCAGATCAAATAGATCCCAGTGTCGAGTATTATTATCTCAGACTCAATACTCGGGGCAAGGAGCAGCCACTTGAAGCATGGTTCTTGCCTCGTCATGTAATTCTCGCCAAGAAGGCAGATGTCTATTCGAGCAATAATCTCAAGAAAGCCTGTGACGAACTACAAGAATGGGAGACAAAGAAGAGGGAGTTGGTCGATGATGCACTGAGGTATGTCTTTGGAAAGCCGAAGCCAAAGAAGGAAGTTCGACCACTACGGAAAAGGGTAGGATTGGCTAGCAGTGACGAGAGGAGTGCCGCCACACTTTTTGACGATGAGTGGGAAGAGGAAACAATAGAGATAGATATAAATAATATTGTGCCGGCAGACTACGAAGGCTGGGATTGGGATGGAACTCAGTAAGGATACATCATATAAATCTGGCGACCTAGTTTATTGTGATGTCTTGGAAGTTGCCAAGCACGAATGGGAGTTTGGCACAACTTATGGTAGGTTAAGAGGCATAGAATCTATCACAGATATGTGGCCGTGGATTATGTGTATTGTTATAGAGGTTCGAAAAACATTAAAGGTAGCAAAGCTCTATATTCCATTCCTCGGCATTACGATAAGGGCACCGTTTTCTGGTATTAGAGCTTACGAAGGGAGAGGTACAAAGGAATGACAACAATTAAAAATGTAATGGCTGACTTGCTTGTAGAGCAGTTTAAAACAGCTATGAAAAAGAAGAAACATGCTTTCTTCGATTCTTACTTATCTTATAATCTGAACATTATTGGAGTAAGAAAGAAAAACAATTTATCTAATCAGTTCGACGATAACATAAATGTTATTTATCGAAACTCGGATAAAGAGTGGGAGGTATTTTCGGCGGCTGCTACGACAGATCCAGGCAGGACGGCACTATTCAAGCCTCTAAACAGAAAAGGGACCGCTATTTTGGTGCCTGGACAATACCGTGGCTCTCACAAAATAGACTTACATGCCGGCAAATATACCGCCTTAAGGCAAAGCGGAGGAACGGTGAAGGTATGGCGAGACAATGATAAGGATAGTATATTAGATATGGACGACTCCAAGATAGAAGAGGGTTATTTCGGGATAAACATCCATAGAGCGTCAAGGTATGGCGAAACAAGCTTGGTGAACTCTTACAGTGCTGGGTGTCAGGTATTTCAAAGTATTACTGACTTCAGAGAATTTATGGAGCTATGTGAGATGAGTGCTTCAAAGTTTTCGAACAAGTTTACATACACACTGTTAGAAGAAGGAGATTTTTCGTGAAAGAAATAAATACAAACCTATTAACACTTGAGAACATAGAATATCAAATTGCACTACAAGAATACACTGAAGCAAAGCAAGATATGGATAGAGAGATTCCCACTAAGGACAGGCTAAAGAGAATTATAGTAGCAGCATCGAATTTGGCTAAAATTCGTAAAAAAATGCAAGATAACTCGCCACAAGCATAAAAACTTCGTTTTTCGGCTTAAAATAGGCACTCTCAAGACTATTTATTTTCGTATGTCATATTTTTTTAAAGAATGGAAGAAACTCATCACTGAAAAGGCGGATCCGAAGGATATCGACCTCTCAAGCTTCGAAGTAAAGGACATTCTAAGTCCAGATGTCTGGGAAGATGATGATTTTATAAAATCCGAAGTAAAAAACAACCTTAAAACGATAGCAGAGGACTTTTTGGATGGCTTAGACATCAAAAAGAGCCTTATTGATGATATTATCATTACTGGAAGTGGCGCCAACTACAATTGGAGCAAGTTTTCCGATGTTGACTTACATATTCTCTTAGATTTCTCGAAAATTGATGAAAATACCGATCTTGTGAAGAAAATGTTTGATAAAGCGAGGATAAATTGGAATAGAACCCACGATATCAACATTGGGAAGCACGAGGTCGAAATATATGCCCAAGACACGAATGAACCACATGTTTCGACTGGTGTTTACTCTGTTTTAGACGATAAATGGGTAGTAAAGCCAAATAAGCTCCAAGTGACCCTACAAAAAGACGACATAAAGAAGAAAGCGGCACAACTAATGGAAGAAATCGACGAAATAGAGAAAGAGGCTGCCAGTAGCCCAGGAAAAACATACGATTCTATCATTTCTTTGAAGAAGAAAATACAAAAAATGCGAAGATGTGGACTCGAAAAGGGAGGTGAGTTTTCGGTCGAGAACCTTGCTTTTAAAGTTCTTCGAAGAAATGGTTATTTACAAAAATTGAGTGATATGAAACTAACTGCTTACGATAGCCTGCTTAGTCTAGAGGAATTAGAGAAAGATGATTAAAATAAAGATAAAGGATAAAAAACAAAAGAAAATAACTTACGATGATTTGTTTGAAGAGTTTGAGAGGAAAAATGGTATATCAGACTTGACCCTCCTATCTGAAGTCTCAGGCAAGCCTCCTGTAGAAGCTACTAAGGGTAAGGCTATAACAATACCGCTTCCTTCGTTTGTACCAACAGAATCATGGGGGGATCCAACCTCGGATGCGTACAAACAAATTGAACCATTCGTCCTAAGAGCTGCCGGGGCATCGAAAGACATCAAGCAAAAATTCGACCACCTAACACGAGTCCTGACAACAGAGAAGGGAAAGGTAGAGAGTGCCGGAAGGGTTATTTCAAGCTTGATACTTTTAGAGTCTTTTGCTTCCATTCTTAATTCGTTCGGAGATTCTAGCAAGGGGTTTGTTTTCGAAGGGTTTCTAGCAGCGCTCACTTTCGGTACTCAAGTGAGCGGTAAGACCACCACAGGTCTTCCGATTGAAGATATCGTCGCCTTTGATTCATCTGGTCCCGCCGGAAAGCCGGCTAGTTTAAAAATGCTTTCTCCTGGTACAAATATCCATGGCAGCTTTCAAAATTTTATTTATTTTTTTGACAGATATGATTCAATTGATTATATTGTGGCGACAAAACTAGGCGACAACAAACTACTCATCTCAAAGGCGGAAATAAATAAAGATAATTTTGTCGATACCCTCCTAAGTCCAAAAGAGCGAGGATCTGGCGCCAATGTGGCAAATATCAGACTTCTCAAGAAAAATAAAGTGTATGGCAAGATTCTAAAAAACAAAAACAATTGGGAAGCTCTAAGACCCCTCCTATATCAAGCTCTCGGAAAAGCGGCTCCCGATCCAACACAAAATCAACTAATCGACGATGACGAAAAAGAGCAAATCAGCGAATCATCAAGCGACAAAACATCTCAATGGAGCCTGACTCAAAAACAGTTTTCCCAACTTCCATCATACCAGACTATAACAACAATAGATCTTTCTACTGAAAATCTAAGGAAAGCGAACTCATTTTGGGCTGAGCAACTAAGTAATCACATTTTCAAGCTCTTTGAGAATGTTGAAAATCTTTCGAAAAATGTAAATAATTATTTTCTCGATGGTGACAGGGCACAGGCGAAATCTAGCTTTGCCCCGGCTGCAATAAAAAATACCAAAGAAATATCGAAATCGATGACAAAGGAAGCTAAATCTAATGATTAAAATAAAGATAAAACCCGAGTATTCCGGCTGCCTAGAAGAGGCGATGGCGGATCTAAAAGCAATGAAGGCAAAATATAAGGACGAGCCCATCCTATCTAAGATAGTTGATGCTCTAGAAGACAGAGATCCATCCGGCAATCACAAATATATCAATTGGGCAATGAAACAGATGGAGATAGCATATAAAGAGGGCGGTTTTGACGATCCAAGCTTGGCTCGCGATTCTGTTGCCAGAGTTATGGCTCGTAAAGTTCTCCGAATGGGCGATATGATACTTGATTTCCACAACCTCTCTAAAAAGGCAGCAGCCTGGAGGGATGATGCTGGAAAACAGCTTTCAAAAGATCTAAATTCTTGGACAGATATTGAAACACTAGAATCTGATATTGAGACAGCAAAATCTGCTGCTATGAGAGCAAAAAAAGAGAAAGAGGATAAAGGAAAAGCATCAAAACAAGCAAAATCAGAGTCTGATGTAGTTTATGACGATGAAAAGTTTATGGTCATTCGCCCCTTATCGCCACATGCCTCTTGCTACTTTGGGCAGGGCACCAAATGGTGTATTTCAGCAACAGATTCACAAAACTACTTTGATTCCTACACGAAGGAAGGCAAAGCTTTCTATTTCGTTATGGATAAAACAAGAAGTAACGACGACCCGCTCAAAAAGGTTGCCTGGGTTGGAAATACCCAAGCATCTTTTGATGAATTCTATGATGCAACGGATGACGAAGTTGGATATGATGTAGCATATAGCCAGATGAAAGAAACTGCCGGCACACAGGGTGCTGCCGAAATTGAAGCAGATATCGACGACCACCTAAACAATAACCTACCAGATAATGGGTGGGAAGAGCAAGTAACAGAAATAACAGCAGAGGCAAATGCTCGGATGGACCACACCACAATTGGTGCTGACCTAGACGGGGGTGATGAATATACGAGCATATATGCTTATATCACTACCAACTTTGTTGTTCACGGAAACTTTGACGATGTATCATCTGAGACAACTTGGAATAAGAAAGAGGATGAAATAGCTGATATAGTATATAATGCTATTCGGCACGACACATATCTAGAATT
>Ga0233413_10000019_pt1 | contig 90249 bp, 87 predicted proteins | sample Na_anoxic_6_MG_FD_189019 | JGI IMG/M metagenome (GOLD analysis project Ga0233413, IMG submission 189019) | Seawater microbial communities from Saanich Inlet, British Columbia, Canada - Na_anoxic_6_MG | ecosystem: Environmental > Aquatic > Marine > Inlet | place: Canada: British Columbia...
AACGCAAAACAAGACGTAAGTAATTAAACTCAAACACTCAACATAACGTAAAAATTGATGTAATATAAAGATAATAGTTTTTATATTAACATAATGTCTTCCCTAGCTTCACGATCAACAAAGAAAAAAGTTAGGAAAAAAAATAATAGTAGAAAAGGAAAGATATCAAAACGAGATAGAAATATTATCAATGATTTGGCAGATAAATTTGAAAATTTATTTGAAAGAACTCGTAACAAACTTATGAAAACAGCAAATGATGGTGGTGGAGATAAAGAATCTAAAATTTTGCTGAAATATGGAGAAGCACGGTTAAGCGAAGATACTCTTACAGAATTAGTAAGTAAACCATATTGCGTAACAATTAAGTCATTAGAAAAAATTTATGAAAAAATGCAGAGTATTTTTAAATATGAGAAAGATAAGTGTAAAATATTCAGTTTATCTCCCATTCATATATTAACACGACCATTCACATTCATTATGCCTTCTGAGAGATATATTTCATTTGACAAAGCGTGCTCAATTACAGAAAAGCTGGGATTAGACTATAAAAAACGAGATGTATTTTGTGCATATTTATATCAAATTACGACAGTGCACAAAAAGGCAGTAAATACACCATATATAGATAAATCTAATGTTAAAGGATTTTATAAAAATGGTATTCAAGATACACAAAGCAAGAAACAATATAAATTACCCAATTGGTGTAATTATATGCGAGAGGATAAAGACCTACTAGTTGATATTGTAAAGTCAGAATGCAATGAGGTAATCATCGATGATAAAACCCGTGTCGTATTAAACTATATCTATGAAATGGAAAATAAATCAAATGAATACTTAAGTGAATTTATCGATTTAAAAGATTCAAAACACACATTTATAATAGAAAATAGCGAAGAATTAATTAGTAATTACGAGAACGACCAAGCAGAAGGTTTTCGTTTTACTAGTGGTCAAAAAGATGCAATAAAACAGTGTATGGAAGATCAGTTTAGTATCGTATTAGGTTTGCCAGGAACAGGTAAAACCGAAATTGTAAAATGTATAATGAAGATTTTTGGTGATTATTATAAACAATCGGGTAAAGAATGTATAGTATCTCTGACAGCACCTACAGGGGCAGCGATAAAGAATCTTAGTTCAAGATGTGATGATGTTCTAAATGATTCAAGTCGCAAATTATATGGTACAATGCATAAACTATGTTATGGAGTTTATAAACTTATTCGAGATCCTAATTGTGAAAAATATCGAGGATTATATCCTGATATAATTGTAGTGGATGAAATATCTATGGCAGATATGGATATATTTTACAGATTATTAGTTCATATAAAATATTTTAAGGAAACAAATAGAACCCCGAAAATTATACTTTTAGGAGATGACAATCAGTTACCATCTGTTGGTTATGGCAATGTTTTGGGAAATATTATAAAGAGTGAATTATTTTCAAGTTTCAAATTAACCGAAATTATGCGAAATAGTGGTGGAATTGCGAAAGCTATAAAAAAAATGAATGATGGAAAACTAAGACTTACACGTCGCGATTTTAATACGGATGATTTTCAGTTTCTAGATTTAAACGATTTTAAAGATCTAGGTGAAGAAATATTCAAATCAAGTAGAAATATGATAAAACTTCTTGATGGTATAGAATTTAATATACAACGAGATCGAATAATTGTCGCACAAAATGCTACAAAAGATGAAAAGTTAAATCCGTGGTTACAAAATCAATATTTATTAAAAAATCTTACAGTTCAAGAGAAAACAGAACGGCAAATATATCAATATGCATATACAAATAAAAAAGGAAATACAATTCACACTAATTATTATGATAATGATAGAATTGTGAGAACAAAAAATATTACTACAGCACAAGGAATTTATTTAACAAATGGTGATACAGGTAATATATTTAAATTAACAAAAAAAAATTTCGAGATGTGTGTGCAAAAATCGCCTGAATTAAGAAAAGTCATATCAGATGAAACGCAAATTGAAATAGGCAATGAAACAGTGTATGCAGTCCCTAATAAAGTATCAATAGCATCAGATAATGTTGATAAAGAAGGAAGAAAAAAGAATATTGTTTTGGATTTTACACGAGACAGCGCAAGCTACACATATACAGGAATAGTATTGTATGATACGAAAGAATTTGAATTGGTAAGAGATATTGATATTCGAGAAGAGATTGAACTAGCTTATTGCACTACAGTTCATAAGGCACAGGGTGCCGAATTTGATAATGTTATTGTTTGGTTAGAATGTTGGATGTGGTGGACAGAACAACTAAAAGAGAAAAAGAAACTATTTTATACAGCATTATCAAGAGCAAAAAAGAAATGTATAATAATTGGTAGACATTTTAACATAAAAAATGTTCAAGAAAATAGAAAGGTGAATAGATTATCTTGGTTCTTATCAGAATCCTGGATTAATGAATCTTTTGCAATAGAATAAAATGCAAAACAATAAGAAAATTCATTTAAATATTTCACATTTTTATTAAAATATATGAAACTAAAGATTGATTACCGTGAGAAAAAATTAATTAAATTAATGAAGGCTTTTAAGGATATGTATGCATTTAAGTTTGAGATTATCGTTGAAAAACTTCCAATAGGTGATATTATTTTATGTGATAATGATGACACAGAGCGACTAATTATAGAAAGAAAGAGTGTGAATGATCTTGCTGCCTCACTAAAAGATGGTCGCTACAGAGAACAATCATATAGACTAACAAATAATCCTGTGCATAATCATAATATCGTATACTTAATCGAAGGTGATATCTCTCTATATTCGAATCGATATACTAAAATCAAGCCACAAACTCTTTATGTTACAATGTTTTGTCTGCAATATTATAAAGGTTTTTCTGTTATAAAAACGAAAGATATATCTGAAACAGCAGAGTATATAATTTTTACATTAGATAAGATGATGAGAACACCGGATAAAAAGAATTTTTATTCAGAAGATAAACAACAGATTCAACAACCAAAAAATTATTGTGAGGTAGTGAATAAAGTTAAAAAGAAAAACATTCGTCCAGAGAATATTGGAGAGATTATTCTTAGTCAAATACCTGGAATAAGTTCCATTACTTCTTTAGCTATTATGAAAAAATTTGGCTCGCTATATAATTTATTAAATGAATTAAAACAAGACCAACATTGTCTGGATGAAGTAGTTTATATTACAAAAAAGGGTCAAAAACGGCGCATATCAAAATCCAGTATAGCAAATATTGTGCAATATTTGTTGTATCAAAAATCAAATGTAATTAAAATAGAAACATAATTTTATCAAGTAATAATATAGATGAATACAGAAGAGTTTTTAAAATATTTAGGATGTGCTGTATTAGGTTTAGTTTTAATTTACTTTATTACCGTAATTTTAAAAGTAAATAATGATTTTATTGGTAGTGTTTTAGGGGGGAATATTCGTGAGGGTTTAAGCAATAAAGATGAAATAAAAAATAAACTAGAAGAGTTAAAAAAGATAAATGATAAAGCTATTTCAACTTTAAATGATCACGGTGGAGATGTAACCCAAAATAAAGATAGTTTGATAGCATTAATTGATTCGTGGAAAGAGCGTACAATGAAACAATTCATTGTCGAAGGAGTGATGGTTGGTGAAGAGAAAAAAATGAAAGAACAAGCAAAAGATTCTATTAATTTACTAACTGTTTTGAATGAATTGGAGGAATTTGTAGATGGAAAATAAGAAATATTTAAAGAAATGAAATATATATTATTACAATGAATAATATAGATAGAGACATTGTGACCAGTGATGAAACGCGTAAGACAAAATGCGTAGATTACACAATTGAAGGTATTGGATGGATAGGTAGTGGTTTTGTATTGTCAGCATATTTGTTAAATTTAAATGAATATAATAATTTTCTATTTAATACACTGGGTTCAGGAGCATTAATTGGCGTATGTTATAAGAAACGGGTATATCAACCTTTGATTATTAATGGTTTATGGATTATCATAGGAGTATATAAATATTTTTTGTAGTATAATAAAAACCAGAATTTAGTTATTGTTTAAAATATACTTTTGTCCTAATTTTTGAATTCATAGATGATGTAGATGAATCCATCAGATTTGGAGAGGTAGTAGATAAATAATTAAAAAAACTCATAGAAGCTAGGTAAAGAAATAAGATAAAGAATAAAATTAAAATTATATTGATAACCAATGAATTATCCATATAATTAATAAAATATTTTAAATACCACAATTAATTAGTTCCATATATGGCATTTGTTCTAAACACATTTTTTTAATAGTTTTATCTTCGTGAAGTTTTCTCAAAATTTGTTGAACCTTATCTAATAAAATATAATTATTTGGTTCGACTAACCACGCAGTTTCATCATAAGGAAACTGGAATTGTGACTTGATCAACGTATCGTATTTATTAGATTTATCAATGTCCCCCCAACTAGCTGCATCGGTAATAAAGCCACTAGCTTGAGATTTATTTTTCAAGTAATGATCTTGAATTTTATTATATGCAACATCTATTTCAATTGGTATACCTCCTTCATTTTTAACCCCTTCAACAAAAGATGTCCCTTTAGAGACGAAAAATTTTTGCCCTTTTATATCAGTTCCAATAGGGTCCTTTTCAGAGGAGATATCATCTTCTACAATCTTCTGGGTTAACATAGCTTCAAAAATTAGAGTTGTGATAAAGAAAAATATTAATATCAAAAATGCTATCATTAAATCAACATTACTAGTGACATCTATTCTTTCAACAATTGACCCAGGTTCTCCTAATAATGCTCCAAATACGCCAAAAAAATGCCACTTCAACCGATTTCCTTTTGATTTATAATGATTTCCCATAAAGTATAAAATCAAACTTAATGAAATACCTAAAATGAAAAATATAGATAAAACTATTCCAATTTTTTTACTTATTTGATATGCATAAGATTGTTTATATGCATCTTTTGGTTCAAAACCAATTACAAATTGGTCTAAAATAATAGGGTGTGTATAGTTACCAAATTTACTTCTCGAATAAAGCATTGAAATAAATCCAACAACCATATCGTATCCATTTTTAGTAAAGTTTTCTATTTCTTTGGTATAATTTGGATTTTTTATTACAGTTTCAGTAATTTCATAACCATCTTTTTCCAATTTAGATTTAACAATATTCCATATCTTTATATTAAATCGTAAACCATTACCTTCATCTGGGGTTCCTAGAATCGCTACTTTAATTTTTTTTTTATTGTTAATCTTATTATTATTGATTATTTCACGTTGTTTTGGAATCATATATATATATAAATAATATTTATATAATTTTATAATTGGCATAATTTCTTGTTGGGTCTTGTACCCATCCATTTAGTGCACTCCATTTCAAGAAATCGACTTTTATGCAATTTTAATATGTGTCTATTAAACATTCTCAAAAGTTCTGTTTTGCTTTTATTAAGTACAAAGGCTGTGGTTCCTATTCCCATCTTAGATTCTGTCCATTTTGAGTAACTCACTTGAAAATCGGGCCTATCTTCTTTTTCTTTAATTATATATCCAGTATCATTTAGATAACCATCAATCTTTTTATTATCAGTTAATATTTCAACACCATCAGTGCTTCTTTCTTTCAAAATAGGAATTCCACCATTTTTTTTAATTTTATCAATATACTGAGTGCCTTTATTTACTAAAATCCTTTTATTTTTAATTCCGTGTGAAGTATTCGGGTCAAAAGGATCATATTCGACAGTATGTCTTAAGGCAGCTTTTGTTGTAATAGCCGTTAAATAACTTCCCATGTAAAAAGCAATTGCTAATATAAATAAACCTATGGCTAGTGAAAAATAGTTTGTTACATCACTTTCATCAATAACTGTACCAGGTTCTCCTAACAAAGCTGCAAGAGTCCCCCAAATATGCCAACGGAGTTTGTGTTTTTTTGTTTTATATCTACCTTTTAAAAAATAACTAACTAAACCAATCGTTAGAGCTAAGATGAAAATGATAAAAAATGGTTTAATCCACATTTTTAAAATATTTTTTATTAGATTCTGATAACTTGATTCATTTTCTCTGTAAATTAAAGATGAATCAGTTAAATAAACAGGATGTGTAAAACTTATTTTTTTTGATCTGTCTGCTGTCATACCAAAATTTCCTATAGCCAAATCATATTTTCCTGATGCAACATCGTTAACAGTTTGATTAAAGTTTACATCTTTTTCTTGTACCCACTTTATTTTTGGTTTTAATTTTAAATCTTTAAAAAGTTTTCGCATAATATCTACAGCAAATCCTTCATAAGTTTCTTGTGTTTTATCATAAAATGCATATGGATAACCAGATAATAAAACAACTACAGAATATTCTTTGCCTTCACCACGCTCTCTATTTTTATCATTTTTATTTGAATTTATACCAAATAAAAATTGTTTTAACTTATGTTTTGACATATATAAATAGTTTCTATTTTAATTTGCATACAATGCGCGTTCCTGAGGCGTATTAATCTCTCTATCAGAACTTCTTGACTCAATATTTCCTGATAGATTGTCAACCGAATTTCTCTGAGAAATAGGATTCGTTCTAGATAAAAAATCATTTGGTCTAGCTTGTAATTTCATTCTATCACCCATAATACTATTTGATGTTTTAGCATTAATACCCAAATTTTGACTTTGGATAGCTGTAGTCATATTGTTATCAGCATCAGGCCTAGAACGTTCTAAATATTTCCCTTGTGCTAAACTTTTCAATGCCTTTTTAGAGTTCCAATTTCCACACATAGCATTATCTTGACCTTGTTCTTTAGTGCATTCAATTTGGTCAATAGGGGTAAATAATCCACTATATTGATTCTGTGGGTCAAATCCAGGAAAATTATTTGAGTTATAAGGTGGGTCATCTCTATCAGCATTAAGAAGTTTGGTTACTGGTTCAATCGCAAATCCACCTTCTACGTTACTGGGAAGACCGGCTTGAGGATTTAAGGGGTCGGGTAATATTCTATAGCCTCTTTGTCCTTGTGTATTATAAGTTTGTTGTAAATATAGAACGGGACAATTGATATTATTAGCTTTCATCCATTGCATATATTCCACATATTCTTCTAAATTTTTAAAGGTGATGGGATTGACTCCGGGAACTTCAGCCTTATTTGTATTTACTAAATGTATTTCTGAACCTTTTTGCACTAATAAGTTTGGACAATTTCCAGAATCAAATCCTTCTTTAAAGTCTTTGCTGCTATAAGACATACAAAAAACAAGACCCAATAAAAATAAAATAGTAATCGCAATATATTTCATATATTATAGAACAATATTTCTTTTTCTAATGGTAGTTTATATGAAATATTTGGAAATTACCGAAGATAATCATAAACCAGCTTTAGATGAATTAAATAAGCACGCAAAAAATGGGGGTGAATCTGTTGTCGCATTAACTGCTCCGTGGTGTGGTCATTGTAAAGCAATGAAACCCGAATTAAAAAAAATGCGTTCAAAATTAAAAGGAGGAAATGGTATTGTAGCAAATGTGTCAGATAAATATCACGCACAGTTAGATATGGACACACAAGTTGATGGATTTCCTACAGTAAGACATTTTAAGGGAGGCAAAAAAGTTCGCGATTATGAAGGCGAAAGGGTAGCATCTGATTTAGCAAATTTTGCTAATAATAGTTTAAACAGTGCAGGTGCAGTTCAGGTAGGCGGTGGTAAACGAAAAAAAACTAGAAGACGCCTGAAACGTGGAGCTGGTGGTGCAAAGGTGTCAAAAGTGGCTAGTAATAATACAAGCAAAAAAAATAACAGCGCAATGATTGTAGGTGGAATTGAAATAGGAAATAATACAGCTCGAAATGATATTGAATATGTTACTTTATATAATATTATACTAGGTAGACTAGAAGAATATTCAAATAGCGGTTTGGGTTCTAATCGTGCAAGTTATAGTGTCAATAACGATTGGAGTATACCTAGGGCAATTAAAGAATTAAAACAAAACAGAGCAAGAACAAGAGAGTTACTACTTGATATTGCAACTTTGATTAGCAGTTATAATCTTGATCTTCAAGATAATGAAGTTTTGGCTATTGCCTTTTCTTTATATATTGCTTTAGTAGGTGGGGAACAATATGATGACGGAACAGATATTCAACGAATGTTAGGATTACTTGCATATGGAAAAGATTATTATGATGGAAATAATTTTAGACATGACAAACCAGTTCAACCACGGAAATTATCAAAAACATTAAAAAAAATATTTATAGAAATAACTACAACAGGAGACAGAGGTAGTCTTCAATCCCAAATAAGAAGAAAAGTGATGGGTTTAAATAGTCCACATTCAAATAAAAACTCATCAGTTAGAGGTGCAAGTAAATCGAATAAAGGTGGTAGACGTAAAAAAACAAGAAGGAAAAAAAGAAAAACAACAAGAAAGAAAAAAAGGAAAAACAAAAAAGGTGGAGGATTATGTGCAAGTAGTCAACGGACATCCTGTGAAAATATGGTTGGATCTATCGAAACCCGCCAATATCTCCCTAATGAACTTAAGAGTGCACCGGGTAGAGAACCGGCCAACGTGATAGAACCGTACAGCAGTTTAAACGACCCCCCTTTGCTAAGAATAAAAATAGGACGATCTAATATTTGTTTCAAAATAGGTGAAGGTTGGTTAGGACAAGATACAACTCCGGTTATTGCAGTAATTCTCTGGTTGAATGTTTTAGCTGAAGAACACAATTGGAAACCGCCTAACGATAAGTGGGTAAATGCAATGGGCAAATTAGTTAATAATATCAAAGCAGACATAAAAAAAGCTCGCGATTCTAATTAAGAGATAAAGTTAAAACCAAATAGGACCATCTTCTTTATCTCTTAAAATAATATCTTCTTCGAAAGTGTAAACAGTTTTTTTATTTATATTTTTAGCTTCATTATTTTTATAATTATACATTTTATGTATTTGTATAATACAAACTCCAACTAAAGAAGATATTATTAGTGTTGCTATTAGGTGTATTATCATATAATTAGTTAAACAACTCATGATTATTTTTATCATTATTAAATAAATAATAGATAAAATCAATTTTCTACATCTACAATAATATCATTTTTTTTAATTTCATTTTTACCAATAGTATCATGAAATCTAAGTCCGGTTAACGCTGGATAGCTTTTTTCAGCATTAATAACCATATGATATTTTTGTAATAATTGAATATCGCACGTTTTTGAACCAGTAAGACCATTAGAAATTTTTTGGGCAACTTTAACAACGGTTTCTTCCGAAGTATTTTTATCAACAACAACGTGTCTAATATCATCGTGACCTCCATACCAACGTGGACATTTGGCTTTATACATATAAAAATCCATTATAGTATAATTAAAATATAGTTTTTAATATCTTAATTATTAAAAATATCAACAAGTCGTTTAGAAAAAATTCCATCACTAGGATAATGCAATCCAGCTTTGACTCTGGTAATATTACATTCTTCTGCAATTTTTTCAAACATTTGTTTTTTATTTGGATATCGTTTGGATAGAACTTTTGCAATTAAATGAGCCTGGTATGCGTGCCCAGCAGGATAAGAAGGTGTTTGTGCTGTATCAGAATTAATTGGTTTTATGGTGCGATATACTTGTTCTGGTCTAGCTCTATTTATAAGATATTTAAAAGCAAAAATAATATAATCTTGTGATAGTTCTATTTGAGATAATTCTTCCAAACTTTCTTTAACATAAGGTTTAAAAGCAAAAACAACACTTTTATTTGTTTTATAAAAAAAATCAATATCTTTTTGTGTTCGAGATTCAATATATTTTTCAACTTGTTTAGCTTCATCTTTATTATTAGGGTAAACAGGTATTGTAGGATAAAAAGCATAATATCCTTTGAAAAAAAAGATAAAAATGGTATAAACAATTATCAAAATAAAAATTTTTTTCAGCATATATTATTTATTTATATTTTTTTAGATATACATACTTGCTAGAATATTGTTATTCATATCATTTTTCTTAATAAGTTTATCTATAATTTCCCTAGTAACAGTAAATGGAAATTTAACTTTGATTGTTTTTTCTTTTTCAAATAATTTACTATCAGGTTTCATAAGACGATAAAGATTAAGTTTGGTATAAACAATTTCAAGACACCTTTTGAGATTTCTTACACCCTTTTCTCCTTCGGTAAATGTATTACAAATATGTGTAATAGTTTCATCGGGAATTATTATTTCATCTTTACCGAAATTAATATTTTTCTCTATTTTTGGAATCAAATAGTCTCTTGCAATTGTAATTTTTTGTTTTGCTACATATCCTCCAGTATGTATTCTATACATCCTATCTTTCAAAATAGGATTGATTTTCGATTCATCATTATAACTAAATATAAATAGCGCTTTGCTAACATCAAAGTCTACACTGGAGAAATACTTATCGTGAAATTGTTGATTTTGTGTAGTATCTGTAAGATGTGTAAGAATGCCAGTTATTTCTTCGCCCTTTGGGGTATCTGATATTTTATCTAACTCATCAAAGTAAAATACAGGATTCATGCATTTACTATTAATCAAAACATCTACAATTTTCCCCCACATACTACCTTCATATGTATAAGAATGTCCTTCAAGAAAACTACTATCTGTAGCACCTCCTAAAGCTAGAAATGAGAATGGTCTATTAAGAATCTTGCTAATACCTTCTTTAATGAGAGTTGTTTTACCAGTTCCCGGGGGACCTTTAACAGCAATAGCTTGTGAAACAGATTTTGGATTTGAAACCCATTGTCCAACAAGTTGCATAATTTGCATTTTTGCATCATCAAGACCATAAACAGCATCATCAAGAGTTTTTTTAGAATTTTCCATAAATTCATTATATTTATCTTCACCATCTTGGAGTTTTACCGGCAGTGTTCTATGAATACCAAAAGGAATTCTCATAAAAGTATCAACCCACTGTTTTATTTTGTAATATTCTCCTGTCCCAGGGTCCATAAAGTTTAACATATTAATTTTTTTAAGAGCCTTAGCTTTAAACTCAATAGGAATATCTGACTCCAAAAGAGCTAAACGATAAGGTTTTTCGACTGTTGTAAACTTATTGACCTCTTCAAGTTGAGAAATAACTTTTTCCTGATTTTCGAGAGGCATTGACCTAAAATATTTAAAATCATTCATAATATTTTTTTCGCGGAGCAACTTTCTAAATTTTGAAACATTTTCTGTTTGTTTTTTTTTATCTTTTTTTTCTTTTTCCTTTTTATCATATTTTTCTTGCACTTTACAAATTTTTTCAAACTGTGCTGCCATAGCTTTTTTCCCTTTAGTTTTTCTCACTTGCATAAGGTCTTTTAATTCTAACATAATTTTTTCTTCATTTAATTCTTCTTCAGGAATGAGTTGAATATATTGCCGTTTTACTTTTTTCAATTCTTCAAATTCTTCATCATCATCTTCTTCTTTATCTAGTTTTATATTAAATTTACCTTTTTTAAGACCGGAAATCACTCCTTTATATGATTTATCCCATTCTTCTAGTTTTACATTAACTCTAGCACCTTTGCGATATTTTTTTTCTTCACGTTTCATTTCTTTTTCGTGTTCTTTCATTTTTTCAATAAATTCCTCATCATCTTCTTCATTTTCCATATCTTCTTCATAAATATCTGCAGGAGCAAACATTCCTCTATCACCACCCATTGTAAATACAATATTAAATTTCATATTATTTTCAAGTAGTTCTTGTTCGTGTTCATCTAGTTGTTCATCTTCTTCTTCGATGTCAAATAAGGTTTCATTATGGTCAATATCATCGCCTTCATCTTCAGATGTTGATTCTGCTTCTTCGGTCGATTCAACAACATCTTCTTTGACAAGTTTTTTATTTTTTTTCTTAATTTTCTTGACAAGTTCTTTTGGTATATTATTTTTTTTACTTCTTCTATTATGCTTAGATTTTTTGCATTTTTTCCTGTTTTCAGTTTTTTGTAACATTTTATCAATTTTATCAAGTTGTTCAACTCTATCTTTACCAGCTTTAGAAGGAAATATTTTTTGTATAAATTTTTGCAATTGTCTTGTATCCATTTTTTCAGGATTTTCTTCTTCTTCTTCATCATCATATTCATCATCACTATCGCTTGATTGTTCATCATCATCATCATCATCATCTTCTACCATATAAACAGTGTCTCCTGGAATCCAATCACTATCATCAGAATCCGATGATTCTTCTTGAACTTTATACGAGGTCTGTTTTTTTTTGCGCAAATTATATTTATTTTTATCTTCTGCCTTCTTTTTAGGAGATTTTCCTTTAGATTTTGGTTTGCTATTATTTTCATTATCCATTATATTCTGTATAATGAAAATATTTTTAAATCTTTTTGATTGTTCAATTTTGTTAAAGTAATCAAAAACTAATTAAAAACTAATCAAAACTATTAAAATTGAAGAAAAACAATCTAAAAATGTCTCTGCTAAATATAAGAAGATGTCGTCAGCTAGGAATCCAATAGAACAAAAACCTTCAAAAATTATAGGGATTCAGTTTAGTGTATTATCCCCAGATGAAATAAGGAGAGGTTCTGTCGCCGAAATTACATCGCGCGATACATATGTAAATAATAAACCAGTAATTGGTGGTCTATTTGATCCCAGAATGGGTATTCTGGACCCTGGATTGGTTTGCCCAACAGATGGATTAAATTATATGCAAACGCCAGGCTATTTTGGACATATTAATCTGGCTCGACCTGTATTTTACATTCAATATTTAAATACCATTCTAAAAATTTTGCGATGTGTATGCACTAAATGTAGTAAATTATTAATTAATAAAGTCAATCATGCTCACATAATGAATATGGATAGTAGAAAACGATGGCAATATGTATTTGCCAGAGCTAGTAAAATTAAAACTTGTGGACAGGAAACAGAAGATGGGTGTGGTTGTAGACAACCATCTCGAATAAAAAAAGATGGTTTAGCTACAATATTTGCTGAATGGGATGAACAGAAAAGTAGCGCAGAAAGCAAAAGTGAAAAACATATATTTAAACTTATTCCAGAGACAGTGCTAAAGATTTTTAGAAGAATTTCGGATGAAGATGTAAAATTTATGGGATTTAGTCCAATCTGGTCTAGACCTGATTGGTTTATTTGTCAGGTATTGGCCGTCCCACCTCCAGCTGTTAGACCATCTGTAATGCACGATGCACAACAAAGAAGTGAAGATGATATTTCCCATATCATAGTAAATATTATAAAGGCAAATAAAACATTACAGCAAAAAATTCAACAGAATGCCGCACCCAAGGTGATCGATGATTGGCATACAGTATTACAATATTATATAGCAACTATGATTGATAATAGAATTCCAGGCGTTGCGGCTGTAGCCCAGCGTTCTGGTCGTGCTTTAAAATCAATAAAAGAGCGATTGATAGGAAAAACAGGTCGAGTAAGGGGAAATTTAATGGGAAAACGTGTTGACTATTCAGCTAGGTCTGTTATTGGACCAGACCCTAATTTATCAATTAAAGAGTTAGGAGTTCCTTTGGATATTGCAATGAATATTACATTTCCTGCAACAGTAAATAGGCGTAATAAAAGATTTCTAACAAAACTTGTTGTCAATGGTCCAGATAAATATCCGGGTGCAAATATTTTAGAAAAAAATAATGGTTATAATAGATCTCTTCGTCATACAGATAGGAATTCGATTATTTTAGAAGAAGGAGATGTTGTTCATAGACATCTTCTCAATGGCGACCCAGTTTTATTTAATCGACAGCCTACTTTACATCGAATGTCAATGATGTGTCATATTGTTCGTATTATGAAAAAAGGAAAAACTTTCCGTATGAATGTAGCTGATACAAAACCATATAATGCAGATTTTGATGGGGATGAAATGAATTTACATGCTCCACAAGATGAAGAGAGTGCAGCAGAATTAAGATATTTGGCTGCTGTTCCTAAGCAAATTATCAGTCCAGCTAGTAATTCTCCTATTGTTGGTATTTTCCAGGATTCCCTTCTAGGTGCTTATAGATTTACAAGACAAGATATTAAATTCACACCACGTGCTGCTATGAATTTACTTATGGCAATTAAAACAATTAATCCAGCGATATTTAAACAAAATGCAGAAATTACTAATTTCGATATATTATCACAGATATTGCCACCAATGTCGTGTAAATTTAAGAATAAACTTATAGAAAAAGAGGAAGATAAAAAAACTTCAAATAATATTGTAGAGATTTCAAACGGAAAATATTTGAGAGGACAAATGGAAAAAAGTGTATTGGGGGGTGGCTCAAAAGGATTAATCCATTCCATCTTCAATGATTTTGGAAGTGCTGCAGCTACTAAATTTATTGATGATATTCAAGCAATTATAACAGATTATATGAAGATAAGTGCTTATAGTGTTGGTATTAATGATTTAATTGCAGATAATGAAACAAATCAGAAAATTAATACAGCAATTACACAGAAAAAAATGGATGTAAGGGGTCTTATTGACGAATTGCATATTGGAACTTTTGAAAATAAAACAGGAAAATCCAATGAGGAAGAGTTTGAAACAAAAGTAAACATTTACTTGAATAAAGCAGCAGAAGAAGCTGGTAAAATTGGAAGAAAAAGTTTGGATAAAGATAATAGATTTGTTATTATGGTAAATGCTGGTTCAAAAGGTTCTATTTTAAATATTGCTCAGATGGTTTCTTGTTTGGGTCAGCAAAATGTGGATGGTAAAAGAATTCCATATGGTTATGAAGATAGAACATTACCTTGTTATAATAAATATGATGATTCACCAGAAGCTCGTGGATTTGTAGAGTCATCTTTTATTCAGGGATTAACTCCAGAAGAGTTATATTTCCACGCTATGGGTGGTAGAACAGGTTTAATTGATACTGCTGTTAAGACTTCTACTACAGGATATATTCAGAGAAGATTAATTAAAGGTAACGAAGATTTGAAGGTAGCGTATGATATGACAGTAAGAAACAATAAAAATAAAATTATTCAATATAAATATGGTGGTGACAATATAGAAACAACAAAAATAGAAAGTCAAATAATAGATTTGGCACAAATGACAATTGAAGAAGTATATGCTCATTTCCAAGTTCCTTTGGATGATACTACAAATGAAATGTTTACTACAAATTATACAAAAGAAGCAGTCAAAAGATTAAAACGTCAAAAAGGAGCATTAAATGCAAAATTAGAGACAATGATAAATGAAATGATTATAAATAGAAAACATCTTGTTGAAAATGTATTCAAATTTACAAATAAAAATAATGTTCATTTATCAGTAAATTTTAAAAGAATAATGCAAAATCTTCAGCATCAATTAAATATTCAGAAAACCTCAATGGTAGATATTACTCCACTTGAAATTTATAAAATTTTAGACTTTTCACTTGATAAACTTAAAAGATTACCACGCCTTGCTCCAACTAAATTATTTGAAATTGTCTATTATTACTACTTGACTCCAAAGAATTTATTAATGTTTCATCGATTTAATCGCAAGGCTATTATCTTACTAACAGAGAAAATAGAAAATATCTATAAAAAATCTATAGTAAATCCTGGTGAAATGGTTGGAATTATTGCTGCTCAGAGTATTGGTGAGCCTACCACACAAATGACTCTTAACACGTTTCACTTTGCTGGTGTAGCAAGTAAAAGTAATGTAACTCGTGGTGTGCCTAGGATTGAGGAAATCTTGTCTATATCAGATAATCCAAAACAACCTTCGACAACAATTTTCTTGCCTCATTTGAATGAAACAAATCACGAAAAGGCTTTAGAATTAAAGCATGACTTAGAATTTACAAGTATGCGTGATATTACAAAAAATGTTAATATTTATTTTGAACCTAATCCAGTGAAAACGGTAATAGAGGAAGACAAACAATTATTGGAAGAATATATTGAATTTCAAAAGTTAATAAAAGAATGTAGCAACGTTGAGTTGGAAAAAGATGACAAAAAAGATTCAATGTCTAAATTTATTATTCGATTCGTATTTGATAGAGAAGCAATGCTAGATAAAAATATATCAATGGACGATGTGCATTTTGCAATAAAAAATAGTTTTAAAAAGGAAGTAATGTGTATGTATTCTGATTTGAACTCAGATAAATTAATATTTAGAATACGATTGGTAGATTCTCTTACTAAAAGTAATAAACAAAGTCTAGACCAATCAGATGAAATTTATATGTTGAAAAATATCCAGGATAATCTTTTAGATAAATTAAAACTCAGAGGAATTAAAAATATTCCAAAAATTATTATTCGTAAGATGACAAATAGTTTACGATTTATAGATGGTTCTTATAAATTAGAGGATTCATGGGTATTGGATACGGTGGGAACGAATCTTTTGGGAATTTTAGGCACAGAAGGAATAGATGCAACAAGAACATATAGTAATCATATCCATGAAACAAATAGAGTTTTGGGTATTGAAGCTGCAAGGCAAACTATTTATAATGAGATTCTAGAATCGTTTGAATTTAATGGAACATATATAAATTCTCATCACTTAGAACTTTTATGTGACAGAATGACATGCAATGAGAAAATGACATCAATATTTAGACACGGAATTAATAATGATAATATAGGTCCAATTGCAAAAGCTTCATTTGAAGAAACACCTGAAATGTTTCTTCGCGCCGCTAGACACGCGGAGTTAGACCCTCTCACAGGAGTTTCTGCAAATATTATGTGCGGACAACAAGGAAATTTTGGAACTTCTGCATTTCAGGTAATGTTGGACATAAATAAAATGAATGAATTGGGAGAAAAATCTTTAGAAGAAAAAGTTGAATTAGAAAAAGCTTTAATGGTGGATGATACTGCTGATATTTGTTCAAAACAAAATATTGATATTGGGGGAGATATTAAATATATTCAATCTAAAGATATGGGCAAAATTGATGATGACTATGACCCAGGATTCTAAGTAATATTACAAAATTATAGAATAATAAAATCTTGTAATATATCAATGCCATTAATAACTTTTTTTATTAATAGAATATTGGAGAAGGAAAAAATAGATAAAAATATTATTTTATCATATCAATGTTTGAATAATATAGATAATTTAGATAATGATGTAAAATCTTATTACTATTTGAAAACAAATGTAGATTATAGTATAATAGATACTAGCGAAAATCTATTAGATTTTTATTTGTCTGCAAAAAAAATATCCAACGGATTTACAAAATTAATAAGACATTACAAATGGAAAAAGGCGCGTATATATGATTGGGATAGTGACCTTTGTATGATACATAAGTTAGATGAATTGCCTAAGAGACACGTTGTATCAATTTTATCAAACAAAACAATTTATAGATTTAAGATCAGCGATATAATAAATATATGGGCAACATCATTATTACATAGACAAGGTCTATTTTCTGAACCACAGCATCCAAAAAATCCACATACGAATCAAGTATTTAAAATTCATAATTTGTATAATCTATATTTTGGTATTTGCAATACTTATTATCAAGTCCCATTAGATATTGGTGCTGTTTTTCGAGTTAATTTTAATTTAAAAGTCTTTAAACGATATTATTTGCCACTGCTTCGTGAAAGAATAATAGTTCTTTACTACAAAGAAGCAAGTAATTATGAAATATATGAATATATTATGACAATGTTAAAAAAACTAAAAGATGAAGTTGGTGATATATATATTGCACATTTTCCAACGCGCACAGAACAAGATGAAATAGTATCAAGAATGAAACATTTTGTTTTATTATTTTTATTTACCACATTATCGTGCAATCCTCAAACAAGAACAGAAAATAAAGAAAAATTAGTAAGAGATTTAAAAAATTTCATAGAAGAACCGGATAATGAAGATATAATATATAGAATCAGAAGGCGAAATAGAACAACTACTATTTCAAATTCAAGATATGGATATTCTATACCAGTAACAACAAATACCAATACAACTCTCGCATCTCTATCACAGATTAATGAGATTCCACAAAGAATAAGATTGCCTAGTATTACACAGCCTCCGCCAGCATTAGAAATGTCACGTTTTACACCCAGTGCAAATACGGATATAAATCTATCTCATATTAGAAATAGAATTGGAGTAAATGAAATTTCAAGAAATAGACTAACAAACCGTTTAAATTTAAATATTAATGACTCAATAGTTTTTCGACCCAGAAATGAATTACCGAGAACTCCTACAAATAATACTACAAATAGGGGTAATTCAACCGATACGGATAATATTGTAAATACGTATAGAAGTTCGCTTTATAGTTCAGGAACCTTGCGAAATAGAATGCGTTTTAGATAAATGTTTATAAAATTTTATCGTTTTTAAACATTTATTTTTTTAAGATTTTGATAAGTTTTTTCTTCTTTTTTTTCTTAGAAAGATGCCACGTTTGTTCTTGTAAATAATCAGTTAATGTAATAGTTTCTTTTATAATTTCACTAGATAAATCAGGAAAGGATTTAATATTTATTTTAATGTTTCCTCTATAAGAAATGAGAGCATAAACTGGTAATAATGGAGCTTGCTTCCATCTTGAACCAAATATAATATAAATAGAATCATTATTTGTTGTATTTAATAATAATGTTTTTCTAGTATGTCCTTTACCACTGGGCAACTTATTGAATGTTGGTAATGATAAACGGCTAAGTATGGCTACTGGTAATTTTAATTCAGAAATTAAAAAGATAAGATCCAGAAAACTTAAATAATAATCACCATCAAATATTTCATCATATTCTCTAAGAATATTTTTAGAATGGTAAAAGCGATTCTTCCATTTGAGACTTGCTAAAATTTTACCAATTAATACATCGTTAGATGTAAATAAATCTGTATATTTAGTTTTCAGTATGGTTTTTAAATCTTCAGTAGAAATATCACGTTTATAGAAATCAGAATAAATAGTTTTTATTACATCCCAAGAACAACTTGGTGTAGAGCGAAATTCTTTCATTATAAATTGTGAATCTAAACCCAAATCCCTCCAAAATTTACCTGCACCTGTAAAACTACCTTGTTTTCCTTCAAAAGCAGATTGTCTAGAATCAGTAATTATACAAGGATTAATATTTTTTGCGACCGATTCTTTACTATATTTAAAGTTGGTTGAATAGTTTTCCGATTTGTCTGGATTAATTAATTCATATATTCTTTTAGTTTTTACATATTTATTTTCCTGTCTCAATACAATATCTTCAAAATATTTCTCTAATAAAAGTTGCTCAAGTAAGATAATTTCATTATTATTTAATTCGTATGAAATGGGATTTAATGATAAAAAGGCTTTGGGTTTTAAAATAAAATTTCGGATTCTGGGATATCTAATTAATTCATCAGCAACTCTACCAAAATAAATCTCTCTATTTTCACTTCCACTAATCAAATTTTTTCTAGGAATATGAATCTTGCAAGAACCATCGCTGAATATACAATTCTTTTTTGAATTGCAATCACCATTAGATAAATTTAAACAGGAAAATATTTTTTCAATATCATATATGGATTTAGTAGAATAAAGTGAAAATTCAATAAATGGTTTTAATAAAGACTGTAAAATAACGATTAACTTATCTAGCTTTTCATAGTAACTAATGGTAATATCCTTAACAATAGTGATAATCTCTCGCTTGATTTGTTGATTTTCAAAATTCAATAAAATAATTCTCAAATAATTGCGAAACATATTGAAAAAATTACTTTCTAATTTTATTTTTTTAACTGTTTCTATTCTTGTTGTATCAACAGAATCATCCATTAATAACTCAGCATCAAGACTGAGATAATTATTAGAGTAAGTTTTAATTATAGATAATTTATATTTATTGCCTTTCATATTACAAGGAGATGAAATATATGCTTCTGGAGAAATAGGGACAAATTGATTAGTTTGAGTAACAACTCCAACAATCATTTCATCATTAATAATTAATTGTATGGGTTTTGTTAATAATCCAATAGATTGCATATCTTGTAGATAATCTAAAGTTTGTTTACAACCGATGCCTGAAAATTCGTGTGAAAATTTAATAGAGATTTTGCTATCTAAAAACATAGGTGAAGGATAACAAGGGACAAATAATGGTGTATCATCAGCTCTAGAGGTTACTGTAACTCCTATTATCCTGGAATTAAAATTAGCTATAAATTCAACAGGAGAATAATTATGTTCGTTAAGAATGGTTAATATTTGTTTAAGATTTTTGTTCTGACGATATTTATAAATTTTTGGTAAACTAGGTAAAGGTTTACAGTTATTAATAATACGTGTTTTAATCATAGATAGTATATCAACTAATCCAGGAGCATCTCTATGTAAATCATTAAAAAAGAATAATTTTTTAAGAGTATATTTATTATTAGATTTTTTTGTTACTCGATATATGGGCTCATAATAAGAATATTTATTATATAAAATAAGAGAAGGTTTGTTTTCATCAAAAAGAACATCAGAATAATGATTCGTTGGACATATTAATTCCATTTTTGATACGACATCGTCATCAGGTTCTTTCAAAATAATTAAATTTAGACCATCTGGAAATAAACCACAACATCCATCAGACGTCAACATCGAAGGCATTGTAATAAAATCCCATAGATATTGATAACTAATAACTGAATTTGGATCTGATATATATTCAATAAAATTTTCGTATGCAGATGCAACTTTTTGAAAATATTTTTTATTTAATTCACTAGATGAACTCATTTTATATAAGCGAGTTTCTCTATAATTATTAGGATTAACTGGGTTTTCTTTTGAAAAAAGTTCTACAAGACTTCCATTTTGCAATGCAACAAAATTATCTAGTGTAATTCTAGATTTTATAATTTTTATTAATTCATCGAGTTTTAAAATTTTATCTTTACTAATTTTCATTGTTACTTCTTTTTTATCATCTAAAACAAACCAATAAATATCACAAATAACTTCAAGAAATGATTTATTTTTATTATTTTTTACACCTTTTCTTAGTAAACATTCTGTTTCTGATTTTAATCGTGGGTCACTAGTTTTAGATATTTTACAGGTATTATTATTAAATTCTAAAAACTTTTGCAATGAAATAGATAAATATCCTAATTGATTATATTTTAAAGGAAAACTAGTAATAGGAGCTTCGTCTAAAACATTTTTTTTATTTGTTTCATCAACATCTTCGCTACTTTTTTTATCATCACATAATTCCCAGGTTTTATCTCTTTTTCCTTTTGAAACCAAAGGTCTTGTTTGTTTTATACCTTTAATACTATCTTCAATAATTTTACCATCTTTCATTTCATAAGTAGGAGTAGGATTAGCTTTATACATCATTCCTTTTAATTCAATATCAGGTGCATCAAGACTTTTTTCGCCAGTTTTTTTATTTTTCCAATAAAATATCCATTTTGACTTTTTTTTTGACTTACCTTCACGCCAATCTTGACCACGTATTTTTTCCCATATATTTCCTTCAGAATCAATAGTAGCTCGGGGAGATTCAAAACAACAAGGAATACATAATCCCTTTGGATGTTTAGCGGGGTCCATATAACCGGGATACATAGGTTTATATATAAGTAAATTATTTTCCGAGTCTTTCTTTTTTTCTCTATGCATTCTTTCATCTGTAAATTGGAAAATTCTTTTCCCTTTTGGAACTTTTTTCGCATTTCCTGGGATAAGTGCATCCCATCCACCACACCCACCTTCATTTATTTCATTAGCTGTTATACTTCGCTGTTTACCTTGTTTATCTTGTAGACACCAAAATCTAGGGCAAATGTAATGATTTTTTTTTGCTCCTGAACCATATGTTATATGTTCATCATAAGATTTAATTCCGCTCTTTTTATCCATTCTGTCAATATAATCTTTATCACGATTATTGAGAACAACCGGTTGTTTTCTATATTGCCAAGGACAAGTTCGAGTATAAGCGTGAAACTTTCCTTGTGGTTTCTTTAAAAAAAGTTCTTTATCATATTCAACAAGTCTTTTCATAAATAGATTTTTAGCTCCTGAAACGGATACTCCAGACCAATCTATATCCATTTCACTTGTTGTGTCAGAAGAATCTTTATTAGAATTTACTTTTTCGAGAGATTTTTCTTTAGAGGTAGATAAGCTCTGTGGTTTAGATAAGCTCTGTAGTTTAGATATGCTCTGTGGTTTAGATATGGGACTTGATTCAATTTCTAAATCATTTCCCATTATTAAATTACCTAATTCTAATTCTCCTTCTTCGAAATCATCGTCATCATCATCATCATCATCATCATCATCCATCATACCGAATAAATCATCAACCTCACTATCACTATCATCATCTTGATAGGCTTGTGGAGCGACAGCATTTGATTCTTCTATTTTTGTGGACAGCGATTTTTCTACATCTGCCATAACAACAGGTAATTCAATATCATCATTGGCTTTTTTTTTATTGCATAAACTATTTATTTTACGAATTGGTATAGATGTAGATTTTTTATCAATAACTAATCTCATTAATGAATCAATATAAATATCCAAAAATTGTAGATAATGTAAATTATTAATATTTTCTACTCTAACCAATGATGTTTGTTTATATATACTTTTATCTAAAACCTTGTCACTAGTAATAAATATAGGAAATCCAGGCGAGTTTTTAAAAATTTTTTTATTTTCAAATGCGTCTACTAAAATTTGCGATTCTGATATCCACGTAGCTACGAGTGTTGCTGCTTCAGATTCACTTTTATCAAACTGAACTGCAATATTTTGAATAATACTAGATGTATTATTACCCTCTCTTAAATTATCAGAAATGAAAGTTTGTATTGCATCCATTTTCTTATAGTTTGAAACTCGTTTATAAGTAAGTAAAATCGTGTCATCACTTTTTTTAATTATACCTTTATTAATAGTAAAAATACTTCCAATGCAAGAAGCAAACTTATTAAGGTCTATTTTTTTGTTATGTGCGATGGAACTGGTATATGTAATATTATTAATTTCAATATTGGGGTCAGAGAGATTTTGGAATAATACGAATGTATATCCACTTTGAGCTAAAAAATCATAAATCTTTTCAAGAATAGATTCATTAATAGAATCCCGTATCAGTTTTTCGATATGGTTAACATCAACCGGGGTGGAAAAATCAATAGAAATATAAATATCTCCTTTATCAGAAAATTCACATATAATTTCTTGCTTACCTCTATCTTTTGGCACACTAATATAAAATGCTACGCGTTTTTTTGTAGCTAACTCTTTTGACAATTGTTTTATTTTATTTTTTTTATTACCATATTCGGTATATAGTATTGGAATTTTCTTTCCATTGTTAGCAATATTATCCCCAGTAAATAATCGATAAATATTTTCTCTTTTATTACCGGGATTGTATTTGATGAAAGGAATATCTGATTTTGAATGTATAAGTTTAAATAGAATATCTATAGGAAATATATCGGTATTTCGTGGATGTATAGTAAATTTAATATTTGTAATTCCTGATGATAAATAGTCTAATTCGGATGTTTTATCATAAAACATTTGATAAAATAAATTAATTTTATCATTATATAATTTAAAATTAGTTGTTTGTATTTCATTCTTGTTTTTTTCTAATAATTCAAATTGTTTTTCTTTTAATATTTCAGATGAAATAATTTTTTTCTTGTATAGTAAAGGAAAATACAATTTGATTAAATAATCTTGTGAAACAGAAGCATTTTTCAATACCATAGATGCTTTACATAAATATAATCTTTTTACATTTGGATATTGAAATAATAAATTTGAATTTGTAGTTTGCACAATATTATAATCATCTTCAGCAATTTTTGAATCTATAATATTACAATTAAATGGATTAACAATAAAAGGATATTTTTTTTTGAGTAAACATTTTGTTCCAATTGCTGTATCGACTTTAACTTGTTTATCAGGGTCAATATTATCTAAAATAAAATCATATTCATAATCTTCATTTTCAGGATTACACTTAATTTTCTTATGTATATTTTTCATAAAACTGCAAACATTTGTTCCTATTATTGGGAATTCTTCGTCTTGCGTTAGTATATTATATACCTGTCTAGGGTGTAAAAAAGTATTTTCCTGATAAAATAAATACATTTCTTCAACTGATACTTTGGCATCTAATGCATTAAAAATTTTATATTTTACAGTAGAAATAGAATCATCGTGGTGAATATATTGGTCTACTATTTTGGTAGGAATATTACTTTTACTTGAAGGTGATTTATCTGTATTATTTCCCGCAAAGCGATAAATTTTTGATACTTGTCTTCCTTCTAATTCATAAACTTCAATAATATTAGTCATAGATATATAAATAAATCATATAATATTTATTATATAAAATGATGAAAATGATTGTGGCAATCTCAAAAAGTAGAGGGATAGGATTAGGAAATAGTTTGCCTTGGAAAGTTAAAGCAGATATGAAATATTTTAAAAATATTACTAAGGGTAAAGGAAACAACTGTGTTGTAATGGGAAAAAATACGTGGGATAGTATTGATTCTCAAATACACGAGCCTTTGCCTAAAAGGGATAAAATTGTTATGTCTCGAAATAATCTCGATATAACAACACCAAATACACAATCAATTAAAAGTATTTCTGAATTGTATGCATTATGCAATAAAAAAAAATATGATGATATTTTTGTTATAGGCGGGGAACAAATATACTCAAAGTTTTTGGAAGAGGAATTGATAGATACAGTGTATATTACAGAGATTCAGAATGAGTATAAATGTGATACATTTTTTCCGAAATTACCAAATGATTTCTACATTTACCACACAACAAAACCAGTATGGGAAAATGATATTGGTTTGAGATTTACAACGTGGAAAAAACGTGAAGTATGTGACCCAGGAATAATTGTTACTGGATTGCACGCATTTTAATTACATATCATAATAAGGATTATCTGTAATTTTCATACCACAATATTCCTTAGGTTTGCGTTTATAATCAATTGGTGTATATATACCTGTTTTTGCTGCATTTTTAAGTAGAAATTTGAAATTTTGCCAAAATTCTTTAGTATGTCCAATAGATTTTGTCATAATATGTGCAACTTCGTGTATACCAACAAAAGTCAAGGTATTATCATCAATTAGTTTGTTACCTTTTTTTGTTGTTGTCGTGCAAAAAGCTAATTTTTCGCCTTTATTTTCGGAATATGCTGTATAACTGCTTGTTGGTAATATTTCATTTATTTTTTTTGGATTAAAACCTTTAACAAGACGTTTTACATTTTCTCTATCTGGATAATTTTCGCCCATATACTTTACCAAATCTTTTAATTTATTAGTAACTCTTGCAAGCAAATCCGCGGCTAATTCAAGTTTAGCTCGTTCTCTAACACAATATTTATTTCCATCAACATCTGATACAATGCATTTAAGATTGAATGCATCAGATTCAAAATATATTTTGAGTCCAATAGCAACAACAAATACAATCATCATATATCCAAAAGCATTAATATCCATGAATTTAATAGCCATATATATAATCATATGATTATTAAAATTAATTTACATAGGACCGCAACCAATTTCCATAGGGCGTCTATTATCAGGTCCAATAGTGGTGTTATTCCAAGGTCCAATTTGCAATTGTGGGTTTGCAGGTTCAGAGCGGACTTGCAAGTTAGCATTGCGCAAACTGTTACCTACTGTGTTAATGCCAATATGATAACCAGATTTAAGTAAACTGACATCCTGCAAATCTCCAGCACCCATAGGATTCATTTGTGCAAATTGACTATTGTTATCTTTGGGTAAAAGTTCTTTTGGGTCAACAACTTGTTGTTGGGAACAACTAGGTGGTAAACCTTGAACACTAGTAGAAACTCCACTCGCGCTACCTGGGGAACTATTTTGTCCTAAAGGCTGGGAAGGACCGTAGTTTTGTCCACCTACACCTGGACAACATCCGGCATCACCTTGAGGATATTGTGTAAGTTTAACATTGCTAGGTTGGTCACCTCCATTTTGATTCATCATTCCTGAAAGAATTGTGCCTTTTCCAGAAGAATAATTAGCAAGGACATATAATACTGCTGCAGCAGCAAGAATCATTACTAAATGATTACTTGATAGCTTTTTCAACATTTTGCTTACGTTCATTATATAAATTTACTGTATAAAATAATTTTTTTGAAATATTATTTTATTGTTTTGCTAAACACTTATTGCTCCTCAGATAATTCTAATTCATCATCTTCAAATTGTGAATCTGATTCTGATTCAGAATCAAACTGATCTAATAAATATACGGACTTAATTCTTTTTGCTTCTAAATAAGCTTCAATAGCAAGTTTTTTAGCTTGCATAGCTCTTTTTTTTGCCTCTTTATAAATTTCAATATAAACTTCATTAGGATTTTTCAATGATATACTATCATTTACTTCATCAAATTTTATGTCTATTTCGTGCAATTCTTGTCTTTTTTCTAAAGGTTCTAAATCTATAACAATTTCATTATCTGATATATCAGTATCAGCTTTTTCTAAATTCTTTGGAGTAGAATTCTCAATATCGACATTTGTCTCAATCTCATTTTTATTTATATCTTGTTCTTTATTTTTTTCTAAATCCAAAACTTCTTTATTCATAATTTTGTTGCTTAAATCTTGAGCAGTATCAGAATCTTTTGCTGTATCAGATTTTTCCTTAATATCCAAAAACAAGTTGGTGGATTGCTGAATATCCAATGAATTTTTGTCATTATCACCAGTTTGTGGTATTTTTTCCCCAACTTTATTAGAATCATCTTCAGGAGTTGGTAAATCAGGTATTGCTAATTCTTGTTCAGTTTCTTCGTTATTTTTACTAGAACTAGAATTATTAAAATTGTTAGTAATTAAGCATTGTGTAAATAAAGGTTTATCCTCTAAAAGCATAGCTTGTCTAAAACAAACATCTAACTGAGCACTTTGTGAAGTCCATTTAATACCTAAAATTTCAATAATAGTAATCATACGCGAATCCCCGGTAATATCATCAATAGATTTTATGTCTTCATTTTCATCATAAATAGTAATAGTAGGTGCTTTATGTAATTGTCTAGGTTTTTGAACAAATGTTCTTACAAGTCTAAAGTCAGATTTATAACTTCTGATGCAACTATTCCACATATATTCGATATCTTCACGAGTAGGCTCTTCTAAAAACCAGTCTTTTCTATTTGCAAAAATAAGGTCTTGAGTTTTTTCTTCAAGTTTTTCCATCCAATCAATAAAACTAGATTCATTTTTTTCAAGAATGGAATATTTTAAGTCACAATAAATTTTTTTGCCTGTCTTACACATACCTTTTTTGGTGTAACATTTAGGTGTTTGTAAAATAAATGGACCATCATTAAAAAGTAATCGTGTAAAATAACCGCCACCTTGCATACTTTGAGTATTTCCTAAAGTGAGACAATCGAAATCGAAATTATTAATAGAACTAATTACATTACTCATTGATCGGTAACGAGAAAAAAGGCTACGAATTAGTACGCAAAAACCAAGAAATTAATTTATTTTATTAAAATTAATGGAGGATATAAAGGAAACGATATTGCAACAATGTTTAACAATATTTAAAAGAGAAGAAGTAAAAGAAGAGTTTGTAGACTTAATGAAACCAGTAATTCAAATGTTATTAAAAGAAATCTATCCTTATATTTTCATTTCAATAATCTTCGTATTTATTTCATTTTTACTTATTTTAGGAGTTTTTATAATATTATTGCGTAATAAATTTAGTTTATTTAAGCAACCATAAAATTATCTTAATATAGTATATAATGACTAATAACAAGCATAATCGCAACCAAACTGCTGGCAAACGCCGTAAAAGAAACCAACACACTCGTAAACACAAAAAACGTCGTGCACGTAAAGGAGGTGCATTAGCTGCTCTTAAAACCGCTTTAGTGCCTTTCTTGCTTTTCAAAGCACAGAAACATATGCAGAAGCGAACTCGTAAAGGTGGAAACAAACACAAAAACAACAACAAAACTCAGCATGGTGGACGTAAACGCCGTAAACGCCGCGGTCGCGGAGGCTCAAGCTGTGGTAAACATTAAATAAGTTTTGTCTTAAGTTTAGGAATATGATATAAAAATAAGTTTATATCATATAATAAAAATGGATTTTCAAGAAGATATTAAGCAGTGGGTATCGAAAGATAATCAAATTAAAACATACTCGGAGAGGATTAAGCAGTTGCGTGATGAGCGTTCTTCTTTAACAGAACGTATTTTTGATTATGCGGAAGATAATAATCTTGCGCACGCTGTTATACAGATTACAGATGGTAAACTTAAATTTAATAATACAAAGGTGACAGCACCATTAACTTATAAATTAGTAGAGCAATGTCTCCAACGTTATTTTAAGGAAGATGAAGCAAAAGAAGTAATCAAATATATAAAATCTCAGAGAGAAAGCAATATTAAATCCGAAATTAAACGTTTTTATAATTAACTTAAATATATTTCATTTTACCTACATAAAATGGAGCAAAAAATTAAATTAATTTCTATGAGTAGTGATGAACCTCTTGATACAAGAACCACTAATTTATTTAATAGTTTAAGAGATATGAGACAAAGGCATCGAAGAGAGAATTTTCAAGAATGGTTGCAGAAATATAATGATGATGATGTGCCCAATGTAAATTTTATAAAATGGTTTATAAACGATATTCGAACAATTTTGAAACACTATCGTTATGAAATTACAGATGAAAAGATATTTAAAGACGAAATAGCAAGTTTTATATATAACCTTTCAGAACACTAATGCCGTGTATAAAAAAAAAACGAACAGTTTATGAAAATAATATTCAAGATAATGAAATTTCTTTTACAGATTATGTAAAAACATTAGAACTTGATGATTTTTTAAACTATCCCAAGACTTGTATATATCTAGAAGAACAACACAATCTAGATTTCGATTATTTACCTAGAGAAGCAATTGTAAGATGTTATGAGAGAATGAAAAAAAATGCAGATGCATATTTTCCTGGCATTTTAGGTAAGGATTATAATGCAGAGGAAGGTGATTCTTTAGCTCATTTAATTTTTCATAATATAAATTTGAAAGCGGATATAACTGTTTTCCATGAATGTCCAGAATTAGCAAGAGGGATAGATATAAAAAAAGATAATTATATTAATAATTCTACCACTGTAGTACAAAATAAAAAATCAGTGCAAGAAAAAAATACAGTAGTGATAGCAGAAAAAAAGTTTGTATGGGGGAAAAAAGAAAAAGTTTGAATGGAGTGAAAAACATATAAATAAACTTCCTAATTATATATATATATGACCACGAAGTATATGAATAAAGAAAGTGATATGGTTTTATATAAAGGAGAAGGAGGTGAAATTAAATCTTTGGGGTATACTATTAATTCTGTATTACCTTATTTGAATATACCAGCAATGAAAGGTGGGGGTAATATACCAGGAAAAAAATCAAATTCAAATAAATTAGTTATCCCAGCTGGTTTAGCATTATTAAATCAGGCTATTGCAACTAGAGAAAAACAAAATGATTTATTTAATGCATATATTCCACAAGATGATGGAGCTAAAATGCTTCCAGAAGAAATAGAAAAACACTTTTTTGAAAAAAACAATTCAAATACTAATAGAAAGACAAAAAAATATAAAAGGCCCAAAAATCGAACAACAATAAAACGAAATAAATAAATATTTAATTTATAAACTAAATATTTATACTTGACTCCAATTATCATAATTAAACGGAGAAACTAAAATTTCTGGCAAATATTTTTTGTAATGTTTTACCTTAGCGTCAATCTCTCGTTCTTCAGCTGTTAAAGGATATGGGTTAGCAGTTTCCATAAGTTTTTTTTCTTCATCAGTAATTTTAGGTTTGTGACCAAAGCAATTTACGCCAAATTTAACATTTGGATTGGCAATAAAACCACCATTAACTCCAGGTCTTCCGCAATCGTGCTTATGACCTTTTATTTTTTGTAATTTTTTCCACGTATTCATTTGAGTAGGATACAAAGCCATCTGATCTTTAGACCATCCATAATTACACCATTCACCACCATCGCCATATGATTTCTCAATTTCTTCGTAAGTTGCTAAACGGCCACCATATGCTTTGCATAATCCTTGAGCATCATCATAAGTGTATTTATTTCCTGGAATATTATATACTTCAGTTGTAGATAGTTCAGGAACATTTCCCGGAATAAGATTAGAATCTTCTGTTTCTGGTGTAATTGTTAAATCAACTTCGGGTGTTCCTTGGAAAAGATTTTTAATGCCAGCTTTTACGTCTACACCATAAAAGTATTGGACTCCATTAATCATAATTAAAAAAATAAATAGTCCCCACATTATAATTTCTAAAAGGGTAATACCCGCACTTTTAGGAGGGGCAGGAACACCTGCTGATATACTAGGAGTTAATGAACTGAATAATATGTAGTAAAACAAAATAATAATGAATAAAACAATTATAATTACAGGATTTCCTGATGCCATATTATTAACAGAATCATATGAGCCCGCTAAACCACTATTAGGAGAAACATCGATATTCATTTATATATAAAAGGTTAATATTTTTTTCTATAAAATAAGCAATATGCTTTTTCAGTTATTAAATTATCTTCGTTCAATTCACTAACTCGTGTATCATTAAAGCTATACCATTTACCATTTGCATTTTTCACATCCGCCCAATAATGTCCTCCTAAAACACCACCACTATGATTACAGATACCATACAAATCATATATATACTTTTTTTTATCATAACCGATAGTATATTTTGAAAGGTCCAAATCGACTAAAGGAAAATCAATGCGGTCTGTATTTTTTCTTAAATTATTACCAAATCTTTTTAACATAATTACAAGAATTTTTGGAAAACTCCAAAATAAGATTTGCTTTTTACAGATAGATTTTGTTCCTTTATCATCAATTTTAAGCATATTATCACCATCTAAAGTTTCTATTGCTGTATATTCGTCTAAACATTGCATTAGATTTGCATTTTTACAAGGAATGGGAAGAGTTAGTAAAAAAAATGATTCAGGTGTAGTATTAGTATATGTTTTACAAGTACTAACTACTTTCGAAACGTGAATACCATAAAAGAGTTCAAATATTTCTGAGTATTCTTTCTTATAAAATGTTTTTATCATATTAAAACATTTTTGAGCTAATTCATCTGTGGTAGTTAAAATATCTCCTTTAATAGTCATATCGACTTCGCGCAATATAGAATTGTGAAAACATTCCATTACAAAAATTAAAAATTCAGAAAAATCATTCTGAGCATATCCTGTAAATAAATCCTTATTTTTAATTCTAGCAACTTTCTGAACAGCATCAAAAAAACCGCCGGGAGAAATAACACAATTTTCACTCCACATCATTAGTCTAAGTTTATCCCACTCCATTAAAATTAATGAATCTTCTTTTTTCCTTAATTTGGTTTTATACTCTTTTTTATTTAGAAAATCATTTAATTCATACGTATGAGATAAACATTGCAAAACACTATTCATAAAACAAGTATTTCCCAAATTGGCCAAACCTGTTCGCCCTTTATCTATATAATTACCGTATACTGTATTTGGTTTTGATGACATATAATTTATATAATATTAATAGGTTTATATCGTTTAAATAAATATCAATTATAGTTTATATAATGAATAGATACTTACAAGAAGGCAACATGATAGAGAGATATCTCACAAATATCGAACAACAAAATCAAATACTAATAAATATATTAGAAACTATAAATCGTCAAAATTTGTCTAGCAGAAATTTAATTAATAGTTATGTAAATCCTTTTGCTCCTAGATATCGAGATACGAATTTTAATAGAAATTGGAATAATACATTATCATTTTTCCCACCTAGTCTAAACAGAAGTAGTCCAGTTAGAAATAGAGATACCAGGGCATTTAGTAATAGTTTTCCAACTCATAATACATACCAACGTAATAGAAATCGTGAAAGAAGAACTCGATTACGCAGTCAAAATACTAGAGCAACAAATACACAAAGAAATTCAACACAAACAACAAATGCGACCCAAACAGCAACAAATACACAACCAAATATATTTTTACAAACTATTTTAAGTATGTTATCACCCGTAAGAATCTCTCCATCACTAGGACAAATAGAAAATGCAACTGAAACTTATTTATATAATTCAAATGAACATAGAAACTGTCCTATAGATAGAGAACCTATTAATACAGGAGATAGTGTAGTAAGAATTAGACATTGTTGTCATATTTTTAGACGAGATAATATAATGACGTGGTTTCAACATAATCCACGCTGCCCACTTTGTAGATATGATATTAGAAATTATACTACAAATAATAGTAGTAATAATTCTATTCCAGTTCCACCACCTCCTCCACCTCCACCAATATCAACGTCGCTTCCTAGTATAACACCTCCTAGTTTGCAACCTCCTAGTATATCACTTCCTAGTATGCCACTTCCTAGTATGCCACCTCCTAGTTTGCAACCTCCTAGTATGCCACCTCCTAGTATGCCACCTCCTAGTTTGTCACCTCCCAATATATCATCTCCCACTCCGCCTCTCCCTACTCATAATGCAGAAACCCAGTTTATAAATGATTTATCCTTCAATAATGTAGCAAGTATTTTTAATAATTTTACAAATGCTGCCAATATTGATGGACTTACTGAAAACTTCTTTTCAAATCTAATTCAAAATATGCCATTAGATGAATTAAATAATTTAGCTTCTATCAATTTAGATATTTCAGGTAATACAGCATCATTAAGTTTTGAAGGGAATATTCCACCTCCACCAAATGATGTTGATTAGTTATTGGCATATAGATTATATTTGTTATTTATTTGCTCGTTAGATATATCCTCAAGTCCAACAATAGGTATCATATCATCAGCTAATTTTTTAATAAATAAAAGTAGCTCTTTTTGTTTTTTAACAAAATTTATAGCATTTCTTTCTTTTGAAAATCCTTTTAATTTTTTTAGTTCCAATACATTTTGAGAATATGTTTTGGGAAATTGTAATAACATATTTCTTGCAATATTTGCCATACTTAATAATGATGCTACTTCATTTCGCGGCGAAATGATTTGATTAGTTTCAGAACTACCTGCTTCTGATTCATTATTACTCTTATTTATATTTCTTAATACAGGCATCAGTTTATCTATAAAATTATCTTTATTAACGTATATTTTTCTAGAAGAGTTGGCATTAGGTATTTCTATTAAAATATCATCATCACAGGTTCCGTCTGATTCAACATTATCATCCATAACAAACCCGTAATGCAAAAGATATTTTCTATTAGATTTTCTTCCATATGAATCCATTATTTGTGCACGTGGTTTTATACCTTTTAATGTCGTCATTGTAAAACCTTTTTTATTATTATCATATCCCCATTTTGTTTCAGCGGGTCTATAATGGTTTAACATATCAGCCAATGGAACCATTGCGGATTTTCGACTACCATCAACATTTATTGAAAAATTTCTTGAACCAACAATCGACCTAACCCACAACCAATCATAAAGTGAAATCTCTCTGCGAAAGCTTTCAGACAAATTACATAAATTGGAATATTCATTTGTCAACATTTTTTTTCTTGCTGAAATATCATTTAAAAAATCACTAGATTCTAAAAGATTTAATACTGATTTATCCCAAAAAATAGGTAAATGTGAAATATCTTTTGGCAAAACTTGATAATAAGGTTGGTAAAAATTATTGCCATCATCAATTGTATCTAAAATATATAAAGCAATTTTAAGAAGATTTGTATTATTCAAATTATTTAAGCTACTACCCATATCAGTGCTATATCTACTGGAGTTATCATTTGTAATAAGTAGATTAGATGGTATATACATTACTTCAGTATTTGACGTTATCTTTTTTTTGGCGTGCATACCTCTCTCACTACCAGAATACTTTTTAAAAAAAAGGTCTGGATAATTTGCACCTCCATTTTCCAACCATTTCTTAAATATAAAAAAGTTACGATTTTTATCCGATATTTTTTGTTTTAAACCTTTATTAAATTTCAATCTATCGTGCAATGACATATAGTATATCTTATTATTTTATTTGTTAAAGAAATTTTTCATTGCTATTTTTGTAACCCCACACTGCCCTGATTTTATTATTTTATTAAATATTAGTTTTGCAACATAATCATCTTTTAATTTTTGTAATTTTGTAACATATTTTTTTTCATTATCTCTATATTCTCTTTGCAAACTTCTTACTCGAGAATGATATTGTTTTATTTTTTTTTTAAATTCTGGAATATCTTCCAGTAAAAGACTAAATATTTGTGTTACAGGTTTTTGAATTTGATTTGTTATATAATGAATATAATCAGGTTGTAATTGATTTTCTCTAATATACTCAGGTGATTCTATTTTGTCTCCTTGCAATTTAACCTTACCTTTTGTTTGAATATATACATAAGGGACACGCGAACCTACAGAAGGTTTTTTTCCAGCATCACGTTTTCCTATGCGCTCAGCTAAAACTTTATGTGCAATACTATCAGGATTTTTATAAAAACCCCTCAATGATTTACTTATAATTAATTTATCTAAATCAACATTACCTTTAACGACATTAACTAGTGCCTTTTTTGTATAAGATATCACATCATCAATACTAATGCTATTCATCAATCTATCAACAATTCCACCATATACATCTTTTACAATAGGTGCATTATCTCTTCTTTTCAACACAATACCCATTTCTTTTCTTTTACCTTTATTGGGGTCCAATTCATATAGTATACCAACATATCGCTTCTTTGACAAAAGTAGGAATGGCATAAATGTTTTTTCATATTCTAAATCGTGTGGATCTTTTAAGAATTTAGTAGCTAATTCACCTGCTTCCTGTGCTAGAATAATTGTCATTTCCAAGGCTTTTTTTCCACGAATAGGATTTCCAGATAAATCTTCAAAATTAAATGTAAAGAATACACTATCAGTGTCACCATAAATATATTCGGCTTTTGTTTTAACTTTTCCGTGACCTTCAACTTCTACAGTATTATCTCCGTAAACATCTTCAATTACCTTTTTTGCATAAATAAGAAGCTTTCGTCCTGTAGCTGTAGTAGAGGCAGCAATATCCATTTCAAAGAAACTACTTGTTTTAGCACCACATTGACCATAAAGCGAATTAGCAACCACTTTAATAGCAAGTTGCCTATTATTGAATACGCTTTTCATAAATGCATCATATGCATCTTCAATGGTTTCTACATCATCGATTGAAACCTCGGTTTTATCTTTTTTTAGTTCTTCATTATCCAAATAAATGTTTTGAATTGTATATGTATCTGAATTCTTACTAACAACTCCTTCATATGTTGACCCATCTTTCAGAGTTACACGTTTAAATTTTATTTTAGCTCGTGTAGCTTTTCTTGCTGCTAGTAATCCTTTAAGAACCGAAGGCATAATAGATTTTTTATCATCTGGGAGTTGTGCATATCTACACGTCTTTGTTCCTACTTTAGACTTAACATCTTTTTTACCAGTCTTTTTAACCCATTCATATCTATCATATGTAATATTCACATATTCGTAACCAGGTAAATTATCATATATAAATTCTCCTTTACTGTTTCTTTCACCTGAAATACTTGGATTTCCATATGCATCCTCTTCTATTTGTCCATCCAAATCATACTCTATAGTAGATACTTTGCTATCGTGTGAAATATTTTCACTTATCATGGAACTCGGATATAGAGAACTATAATCTACACACGCTACAGGATTATCTGTATATAGCTTTGTTTTGGGTGGCAAACATATAGCACCTTCATAACCAATATCTCGCAATGGTTTTTCTACCACAGGCATTAGGGTTTCTTTTTCTCTGCATTTTTTTGCAATGAAACTAAGAAGTCTAATTCCTTGTCCACGCATAATAGCCATATCCATAGGAATGCTACAAATTGCAGCTAACTCCACAAATTCACTGAATATATCATTTTTTAATAACAGTTGATGAACTAGATTACAATCCTGAATACAATATTTTGCTACAATAGCTCTTTCAGCTGGTCCTTGATTGGTTAATCTGAAAATATCTTGTGGTGATACATCATCCTTGGCTAAACACCATCTTGATTTTTTGCCAGATAATTCTATTATATCATCAACTTCAAAACATTTGGCTTCTTTATCTAAATTTTTAACTTTGAATTTTTTACCTCTTTTATACATATCAGTTGAATTTCCAATAATTTCTAGACAGATATAGTGCGAATTTTTAAGACCTGTTAAATTATTTGTATATATAATTGTTTTATTTTCAACACATTCTATTTTTTTAATATAGTCACCAATATAATGAGATGCAACAGAATCTAATTTATAAGAGGATAAATTTACAGATTTTCTGAATTGATTATATAAATCAATTTGAATTCGCCCAGGCATTTTCATATATTTTAATTCGTGTGTCCCTGATGCAACTTTTAATTCTGTATCAATAATTCTGCAATCAAAATCAGTTTTTCTGGATAATTGACGAAATGCTGTCAAACATTTTAATTCATTAGCTCTTTCAATCATAAATGCCCAATCAAAACCAAATATATTATATCCAATAATAATATCCGGATTTTCTCTTTGTATAATCTTTTGCCAAGCCAATAAAACTGATTTCTCAGTTCTATAAGATTCAACCTTGCTATTTTCAACATCTGTCATCTTATTGCAAGAATTCAATGCTATCATATGATTAAAATATGGTTCTTTTTCACCAACTCTCAGAAATGTGCTACCAATAAATGTGCATTTGTCACCTTCTAGTGGTGGGAGATATCCTGCTATTTCTTTTTCCTGTGGATTATATTCAAGTGCTCTATCCAAAATATCTAATTTATCACCACTATCAAAATCATAAAACAAACATTCAAACACAGGTTTATTTTTTACTCTATGAAATGCCGTTGGAGTTGGATGCCATTTCTTTTTCCTTGCAAAAATTTCATCATCATCTTCCACTTCATCCAATTCTTCTTCTTCCATTACAAGCTTCTTTTTCTTTTTAAGAAGTTTACCCAAATTAAATTCTAATATTTTTTCTATTCTTGCATCAACCTCTTCTTTTTTAATCGAACGTTTGGTGTAAACTTGACTCATAAAATTATATTTATCACAATAACCAAAAGCACATAACATCATATCTTTAAATAATTGACGTCTTTCATCTCTTTTTAATGTTTGAACTTTCTTCTTATTTTTTGTATAATATTCTATCATTTCTCCAATAGGTTTTCTATAGGTTTTCTTTGCTAGAGGGAAATCCCCGTGACTCGAACTAGCCTCAATATCAAAACTCATTATTTTAAAAGGAACTATAGTTTCCCTTTGGAGTGCTTTAACATTGCTCCAATTCGTTGCATACTGGAAATCACAAGTAGTAAATCCATCTAGTTCTTCAACTTCATCTTCATCAACTTCCACCCAACCAGAAGGGCTAATTTCAGTAATATGAAAGAATCTCAATAGAGGTGGTAATTTTGCTTCATACAGTTGCAAAAATTCATTTTTATATTTATAACCATTCTCATATAGTCTACGTTTGCGATAATTTTTATTTTTTGTAAACCATAGATTTTTTACTTTATTCATAATAGTTGTATTTTTGAATTTCAATAAGATAAACTTGTGTAGCTTACCAGCATCAAATCCGTATAGTTTTTTTTGTTTTACTAATTTGCATTCAGTGATAGATTCACGATAATATCCTGATAAATCCTTATGTAAAACAAGATGATTAAAGAATTTATTTTTGGTTGAATTGGTCCAGTGGTCTCCAACACGAATATAAAAGAACGGCTCAAAGTTTTCAATTAACAGAGAATATGTTTCACCTTTTTCATTTTTACCAAATGCTTCAATAGTAAATATTTTGTTATCTTTTCGTTCCTTTTTACCACCAACGTATTGTCCTTGATTTTCATCCCAAACAGGTTCATCTTCTGACGATTCTTCTTCTTTTTGTTGTTCTTCATTTGATACATGAAAGTCCAACAATCTAAATTGTATTTTGGTCATTTTTATTAGATATTATTATAGAATAATATTTAATTCAATTTTACCCATGTATCTGAAAAATATTTATCTTTTTATAATATAAATGGAAGAGTTAGATTTTATAAATGGTATAAGGCCATCAGAAATTCATACGATTATTGTATGGGATGGAAAAAAAAATGGTGAAAAAGCACAGGAATATATGAATAATTTATCATTGGAAAATATTAAGATTTTATATAATTCTAAAATAATACTATCAAAACAACAGGAATATGCATTAGCAAAATCGATATATAATAACTCTAGATTTAGCAAAGTAAAAAATTCGACAATCCATTTATTTGTATTACAAGATACAAAACCAATATATTCATTTGAAAAAGCTACTACTTGTTGGCAAGTTTTAAACAAAACTATGAAAACTTTAAAAGAAGATATGAGACTTAAAATAGGTGGTTCACTAAGAAGCACTGGTTCTATACATGGTTCATACAATCCAGAAGAAGCTTTTTGTGTATTGAAACCTTTAAATTTAATGAAATATACACAGAGAAAGACATTTCAAGATTTTAATGATTTTTTTACACATCTTAACAAACACAATAAGTTGAAATATACAATATTAAGATCTTTTCAAGAGATAGAGAATTTGCCAGAATGGTTTAAAACAAGAACGAATGATATAGATATATTAGTCAATGATTATTATTATTTCAAATCTTTAACAGGCGCGAGGAGTAGAAATAAGTTTTATATGCGAGAGAGAGATAATGGTTATTCTATTCAATCAATAATTAGTATAGGCGGAATAGAGATACCTTTTGATATTAGATTTGTAGGAGATAACTATGTAGATTCAAAATGGGAACAGGATTTAATAAATCGTAGAAGCAAACTTCCATTGAAAACTGGTGTGATTATATATACACCTGATTACAAAGATGAGCTATATTCTTTAATTTATCACATTCTTATTCAAAAATATAATCCAAAAACAAGCAAACATATACCTAGAGTGCAATATTTACAGAGTTTAATGAAAATACCTATTTCTAATTTTAAAGATTTGGTTACAGTGAGAAAAAAACTAGATGTATTTATGCAAAAAAATAAATACATATATAAAAAACCTTATGATAGAGGCGTTAAGTTTTTAATTAATACAGGATTGCGAGAATCTAATAGAAACAATATAATCAAAAAATTAGGAAAGATGTGGTAACTAGGGCAATACTCTAATTACCTGATCTAACCATCTATTTATATCACTAATTTGTCCCCAGTCTGGTAATTTTTGATAAGTGAAAAATCCTTCTATATCAACATTAAATACCTTATCATATTTAACAGAATAAATTAAATTATGAAGTGCCCAATCACCAGTAATTTTATCTGAATGAAGATTTATTGATTTCTTCAACTTCATTACAGCTTTTTTTATTTGTGATGCCATTTTAATTGCATAATTCTTATTTTTAATTTTATTTAAATAACCACCAACTTTATCTAATCTTGGACCAGCAATATATACTGATTTATAATTTCCATTACTTTCTATATCAAAAGCTGGTATAGTATGATTCCATTCATATTTATGAGCTATTTTAATAATTTTTTTATAATTTATAAAATCAAGTTTCATCTTTTCTCTAAAAGTTTTGGCAAATTTATTATATTTTTCTAGAATAATTTTTTTGTAAACTATATTATTATGCAAATAAACTTTGAATCGACCATTGGTTAAAACGTTTGTCGTATCTATTCTTTTAGCTTTATCTGGAAGTTTATTATTCATATATAATATACTATTTATTTAAAAATAGAAATAGACCTGAAACGATTAAAGCAATGCTTAATAATTTCCGAGAAGTAATTTCTTCACCAAAGAGAAATATACCTACAAGGGCAACCATAATTGTTTTTGTTCCGCCTATCATTGGCGATAGTCTTGATATATCTTCATATTTTATCAAATATCTCATAGAAAATATACTTCCAGCAATTAGAACTCCTAGTAATGACATATATGCAAATTGTTCCTTATTTAAAGATGAAGGTACTTCTGTAAATTTTTTATGTCCTAAAATAAAGTAACTTCCAATAAGTATCGCTGCACAAACAAAAAAAGTTTCAAGAACCACAAAAGAGGTGACATCTTGTTTTTTTAATATTGTTTTTCGTAATGTCCACGTAATTGTAGTTAATATACTAAATGATAAAACAGCTAATATAGAATAATGATGCATTCTATATTATCTTGAGATTATCTCTTTCTGGTGCGTTTTTTTCGGTTTCTTCTTTTTCGGCGCGTTTTCTTTTTTCTCCGCTTGCGAGTTTTTCTTCTTTTCCCTCCTCCTCGCATCTTATACGAGTTAACAGGGTCAAATGATTTTGGTGTTCTTTTGGACTTACGAACTGTTGCACCTATAATATTTTTAATAATTTGATTTGTTTGAGACTGAGATACATAATATTCTTGTCCGATACGTAAAAATTTATATTCCTTATCTTCCTTAGGATTATAAGCTTCTTTCCACTCATTATAATTACTATCCTCTGGACGTGGACCTACATCTTCAGCTCTATAACAAATATCAGGTTTACTATCTTTTACATAACAAGGAACCCCATCAACTGGTGTATTTTGTAATCGTGTATATTGGTTAACAGTATCGGAATCTATCCGATTTTTATTAGGTCTTTTACCATTTTTACCGGAAATAACTGCCGGAGCATATTTTGAAGCCAATGTTTCAGCTGAACGTTTGGCGTGTTGTACCGGCGCATCTCGAACTGCTTTGCTTTCAAATTTAACAAATGTATATGTTAGGTAACTGCTATTTCTAGTATTCAAAATTAGCCGAATAGTATATGAATAAAATTTTATTACTCCTTTTTGCTTAGATTTGCTATACATAGGTGTGCAATCAATATTATAATCTGGAGTTATTATTCTTTCATATTGCCTTACGCTCGTAGCTATATACTTTTTTAAATCTGGAAGAGAGCTGGTGCTTGTTATAGTCATAGTGTGGCGATCATCTGGACCATGAAATATTATTTCCACTTGCTGCGGAGAGTTATTCCATATTCCTTCTCTTTCAGGGTGTAGAGTGTTAGTGACACCGCTTTTTGTTCTCGAAGTACCGGCGGGATCTAAAAGTAATTTCATACGTTCCAATAAAACACCGTTTTTTTTGTTTCTTAGCCAAAACATCAAATGAGTTAGAGGGCCTGCTGTTTGACCCAGTGGTTTTATTACGTGAACATCATCACTTTTTGGATACGATGTTGCCCCAGGTCCAACATAACTCATCAATATATTGAATAATTTAAGATTATCATCCCGAAAAAGAAATGAACCATCTTGAAAACAAGTATAATCATTTTTTTTAAACAATGTTTTATATATTTGATTACCAATAATATGGCCTATATTAGGCGATATTTGTTCGTTTTGTTGTGAACGATTCTCTTTTTTTTGTTCATTGTTATTATATTCTCTATTCAGATTATCGGTTTCTAATAAACCAGCAGTTTTTCTTCCTACACAAGCAAAAGGCCCAGGTTCCCATCTACATTTGTTTCTGAAATTCCAACCACACCAGGTACAACCGATTCCAAGACATTCATCTTTATTTCGCGAATATTGTTTGCAACCACCTTCAGGTTTACTCATTAAAATAACAATAGAATAAAATTGAAGGAGATATAAATAAAAAGTATTATAATAAACCATAATGGAAAATAGCGACTTCTCTTTTATGAAATCAGGTTTTGATAATTCTCCTCTTGATGAGGAGGATATGAAAAAAAATATTGCATCCATTCTAGTTCATTTTATGGAAAATGCCCTAAAGTCAGCTGCTATTTATGTAAAGCATTGCAAACGCAATGTAGTTACTATTGAAGATATAAAAAGAGGAATGATGTTGGAAGCCTTCCTTTTCGGACGCAGAACAGATACTGGAGAAAAAGTGGAAGCAATAAAACAAGAAATATTTGGTGAAGAAGTAAACAGTGATGATGAAGAAGAAGTAGAATTCGCGGATGAAGATGAAGAAGCTGAATTTACTGAAAGCAAATGTAAATGTGGAATGTGCCAATGTTTTAATACCATTTATGATCGTTGGGAAGGTTGGGAACCGGAGAATGGAATGATGAGTATCTTGAAAACACACATCAGTCAAATGAATTAGAAATATAAGGTTCTATTTTTAGGTCTGAAACGCCGCTCAGCATTAGATAAAAATACGGTAGCATTACTAACACTACGCATATGTGAATCTATATTTTTTCTCGTTATTTCAATCTCTCTACCATATATTTCTACAAATATCTTATCATCAGTGCTACGTTCTATGTCTATATGAAGAGCATCTAGTCTCCACGTTCCTGAATCATTAAATAAAACCCAGCGTTTATAGTCCCCTTTTAAAGAATCAAATTTACATCTCGGATTTAAACATTTTGTGCCAAATCTTGCAATCTTATCTGGCGTAACATCTTCATTAAAACTGTCTGACCAACCTAGAAATTGAACACTATATTTAACAATGGTTTCATTAGTAGCAGGAAGATAATCAGTAATTTTATCTATAATTATCCCGCTTCCCCATACATTAATTTTATCTAAAACATCAACAAACATTCCTACTTTCCATAAAGGAGAATAATCGTATACTTTTTCTGCGCGATTTTTAGGCCAATTCCATTTATAATATTTTTCCCATTCATCAGAAATTTCTTTACATTCGCAATGATGGCAAGAACTGTCTTCCATAAACATACGACATCTATTATGTAGTTTTCGTTTTTCTTTGACAAAAACTACATTATCTATCTTATTTTTCATATATTTAGAGAGACTGGATATTTTTACTACATCTAGTGGAGAAAAAAGGAAATCGTAAATTAGTTCCTCTACTTCATTGGGAAGTCTTAATAACATTATATTATGTAAATATTATCTTTTAGAAAACGGAAAGATAGCGAATGTAAACTACTCCGGAACCGCCAGCGCCTCCGTTTCTTGTAGCAACAATTCCTGCTCCTGCTCCTCCACCACCGCTACCGGAATTAGCAACCGCAGCTGCACCAACGCTATTGGTACCACCGTCTCCTCCTACCCCCGAGCCGCCCGCACCTGCAGTACCACTACTAACGCCTCCACCTCCTCCAGCTCCAACAAATGTAGGAGATGATTCCCAACCCAATGCTCCAATATCTAATCCTGCACCCCCAGCACCTCCCACGCCAGGGGGAGGTGCTGGGGTAGCATTTCCACCATTAGTCAAATATCCGGCTCCACCACCACCACCGACCTGTCCACCGCCTATACCCACACCATTACCACCACTACCGCCACTACCACTATTACCGCCATTAGAGAAATTGTTCACGACATTGGTGGGGGCCGAACCGCCTGTGGCCGTCTTTGTGGTTGGTCCTGGAAGCGTCATCACAGTGCTCCCACCCGGGGCCCCAACTACTATAGTATATGTGCCATTTTCTGCCTGTAAAATTTCTTCAATAAGAACAGATCCTCCTCCTCCACCTCCACCTGCGGCCTTCGCCGTGGCATTCTCGCAAGCCCCACCATTACCACCACCACCAACTAATAAATATTCAATAGTCCCTCCTTCTGCGGCAGCTGGAATTGTGAAAGTTGAGGCTTCCGTAAACTTGAAAACTGTATAATTTCCAATAAGAGTTGGTTCAATGTTGACTCCACCAGCATTTGTTTCCGCCGTGATACCGAAATTATGGCTTACGGGTGTTGGTGGGAGCGGTTTAGTAGTTGCTTTAGCTTTCAATCTTCTTAAACGTCCTCCTGTGCCGTCATTATACGTTTTGGAAGATCCTATCTTTTTAAATAATCTAGGATTAGAATTTTTTTTTGACGAAACTTTATATCCTCCGGGCAGTGCAATAACTCCAAGTCCATTATCTTTTCTAAGTTGAAATTGGTTTGCTTGTTGTTTTTTATTTTCTCTTAATTGAAATAAACTATTTGATGTAGAATCTCTCTGTCCCTTAGGATAATAAGATTTCTGTGGTTGTGTGGGAAACAAATTAAATTTAAAACTCATTATATATTATTATTGCTAAAAAAATATATAATTAACGTCCATTGGCAGTAGTTAATGTTTTGAAAGCACCGTAAGTTCTCATTCCGTGTGTTGGTTTTGTACCATTCACTCTTGATGGTAAAAGACCACTATTTCCCAACATTCGACCCGCTTTGCCTACAGTAGGTGCTAGACCACCAGTCTCTCTTGTGTGTAAGTATATACCTCTCTTCAAGGCACGATTTTTGGCATTGGTAGTTCCTTTATTCGGCATTATAATATTATATTAGATTTTAAAATCCAAGTGTAAAAGCCTTTGGTCTTGTTTTTGTTGTTGTTGTTGTTGTTGTTGTAGTTTGAGTTGTTCTAAATCTTGTAAACCCCATTCTAAATGTTGTCGTTGAACGAGTAAAAGGAGTATTTAAAGCCAATTTCTTTCCACAAGCTTTACAAGGCATATATTACTATAGAGAGAAAATCGAGTTGATTAGTAGACGAATCAAATGACTGCTTGCCATTAATGTTAATGAAAAAGTATATGTTAAACTACAACGGAAAAATTTTAAAAAGGGGTTTGTTTACAATTCTCAACCCATTCCTTGATTTTTTGATTTTCACTAACATTTTTTACAATGTTTTTCAAAACCATACAATTGTCACAAGCCGCTGCAACACCTTCTTTGTTATCAAAGAAGTCTACTAAAAATGAATAAATAACAATATCTGCTAACGATAGTTTATTACCAACCGCAAATCGGCGGCGAAACGGTGGTGTAACCATATTTTGAAAATCCGTGTTCCCAAACAAAAGTTTATCAAACGCAATGAGTTTTTCAGGTAAAGTAGTTTCAAACCATTCTTTCAATGCCTCTTCGCGATTTTCTTTGCGTTTAACAGCTTGATATGCCGTTTTGAAATCTCGAATATATTCACAATAGCTATCAATTAAACCCCCTTCTTCCATTGTATCCCCCATCATTTTAAAACGAGCAGCTAGATATCTTTCAATTGCCTTTGATTGCGAAATTACACCCTCGCCAATATTTAAAAATGGTAGTTTTCCAAGAGATTTCCACAATTTACCTGCAGCTTTATCATCGTCAAACTCTTTCCTTTCCATATTATAAGTAGCCCAGTCAATAATCTTGATGGGATATCTAAAATCTTCAAATTTTACACCAGCCGCAACCATAATCAAACGGGAGGTTTCGCCCATACCTTTTCCATTGAAATAATTTAATTTTAACATTTATAATATTACCTTATTTTGTTATTATATTGTTTTTTAATAACTTTTATTTATTATCTATTTAGAGCAAAATAGTAATATATATATTGATTATAGCGATAATATTGTTACCTATACTTGGTGTGAATGATGAGAAAATCATAGTGCTTTTTTTTCGGTTTGTCTGGATTTATCATTATGTCTACATTTGTTAATTTATTATCTCTCCAACATTTCAGTTTAAGATAGTTATCATTCTCAATAAATTCAAAACAATTAGTTAATCCATTCTCATTAATAAAATTTTGCACTCTCTGATCTACGTAATATTGTGGAATTTTATCCCAAACTCGAGGTTTATCATCTGCACCAACAAATGATATTAAAAAAAGAAAGATAAGTAGAAATATTTTCATATATTCTTATGTTGGAGAGATTTAAAGTATATTTATTAAATATTAAACCAACTATATTTTTTAATATGATAACAATTACCTCTAGGATTGTATTGGCGACAAATTGAACAATATCCGTTATTATCTAACTCGTGATATCTGCACGAGGTTCGTTGTGAGTATCCACCACAACTATTTCGAAATGTATCGTGACATTTTCTACATTTATAATATCTTATTTCGTCCGTATTTGAACTTATCATACATAAATTACCCATTCTTGTATTAAATACTAGTCTAATCTTTAAAACAGTATTTAACGTCTTCTTTTAATACGAGTTTTTCCTTTTCTACGAGTTTTTCCTTTTCTACGAGTTTTTCCTTTTCTACGAGTTTTCCCTTTTCTACGAGTTTTTCTTTTTCTACGCCCTCCCATAGAAACAGCAACCTTACCATTATTATTATTTTTTGATGCAGCAGCTGAAGCCATAACCGGGGTATGTGTTGGAGCTTCTGGAAGTATTGCTGCTAAAGATGAAGAATTCATAGAGATATTATTCATTTTCGAGCTAGTCATATTACGAGCAGTTTGTTTTGCTGAGGCACCAGATAAACCGCGCGCTGCCACACGTAACACAGATTCTCTTCTAGCTTGATTAGCGTAATAGCTTTCCATATCTTTTTCACTAGCCTTTATAGCATTAGCCTTTATTTTTGCCAATGCTCTTTTTTTTTTTCCTTTCTTTCGTGATTTTCTTGTTCTACTGTTAAACATACCTGGATTTGATTCATCTGTTGTTCGAAAAGTTTTATATTGTAAGTTTTTAATTTGTTTTCTAACTCTTTTTGCCTCTAATTTTGCTTTGGCAGCGTTTATTGCCTGTTTTCCTCTAACCATTTTTTGAATTGCACCTGCCGCAGGCATCCGTATATCTCTGTTCATCATCATCTGTAATCTTGCGTTGAACACATTGTTATTCATCGCACCTTGCGTTAATCTGCTGTCCCTCTCTCCAACCATAGAGAATTGTGCGTTTGTTTCATTGTCTCTTGCATATCCAAGTCTTCCTGCCATATATATATATATAGATTGCTAAAATAATATATATATATATTCAATTACATAGTTTTGTAGTAGGCCTTCTTCCGCATCCGATATTCTTTTAAGGCTTTTTTTTCTTCTGGTGTTTTTTTCTTTGCATTTTTGAAGTGAGGTTTTATCATTCGGTATGGACTTGTTGGGCCGGGTCCTCTCTTGGGCCATGCATTGCACTGGTGACTGTCGCAAGATGGATACTGACCAACAGCCAAACCAATTCCCTGATTCGCAATATTTGCAACCGCTAAAGTATGGCCAAATTGCGGTTGTAATGCCCCTATCGACGGTGACAAATATTTTGACATTCCCATACCACTACCGATCTGTTTTTTTGATGTTCTTCTTTTTCTCCGTTTGCGATATGGTTTTCGAGTTTTACGAACATAATGTCTTCGGCGATGAAAAACTTTATTTCCTTTTTTAGTAGTAAAATCTTTATTACCTTTTCTTGTGCGAGACTTTTGACCGCGCTTAGGATGAGAGTAACCCTTTTTACCAACACCACCGCGTTTCTTTCTATGTTTACGGGTACGTCTTCCACCCATTCTTGTATTATTCATTTTTGCTGTGGCATTAGCTTTATTATTAGATTTCAATCCAGCTTGTTTCATCAATCTATTTAATGTATTTTTAGCTTTACTCATCATATCTTTATCTGCTTGCATTGCAGGAACAGTTACTGCTGGACTATTTCCTCCAATTCTGTTATTCCCCGCAATTTTTCTTTGACGCATTAAAGAACCTCTATGATTTTTATTATTTTTTCTGGTATTATTTCTACTTGAATTATTAACAGTAATATTAGATTGTTCATTGCCATAACCAGTAAGTCCACCTAAACTTGTCATTATATATTAGATTGTTAAAATAATATATAATTTAATTAAAAGCCGCCGCCACAAGGATTTCTGTTACCACCGCGTTTGTTAATGTAATCAATCTGCTCTTTTGTAACACAAGCACATCCTGTACTGGAACTGTAAGCTAAAGGGCTAGCCGGGGTGCAACATTCAGGTTTGAATGCATTATTTGCTAAAAAGAAAAGTTGTCCTTCGGCGAGAGGAACCTTTGGTCCTTGATTAGTTTCATAGCTGGATTGCATAGCAGGAGGATTTTTGGTCCATTGATTACCTGGAACACCCTTACCCATAACGTAATCAACATTGGCACCTAAAATCTGCATTCCTTCTTTTGCACCAATGCGAGATGAACCGCACAATAAGGAGCAACCTAAAATAGAACCGATTATCATTGAAATAACAATACACTCAAGACTTGTTTTCATACCTAAAATATTAATTTGCATATTATACATATTTGATAGATTAAAATATTTTTAATAAATTTTGTGGAACGTCTAAAATTTGTTCAATACCACCACTGTAATCATAAAAGTCAATACCATTAACACAGAAAATTCCTGTATCTGTTATCATATGATACAAATATCTGGGTTTTTTAACAGGTTCTCCTATCATATCAAACGTGCTGGTTTTGCCTAAAGCATTAAATAATTGTAAGTTCACTCCTCCTACAAATTCTTGCTTATTATATGAATATCTTTTGACGTGGAGTAATTTTCGCGCGTCTATTTTTACAATTCCTAAAACTCTTTGTCCAAATTTAAGTTGTTCATTAACTTCAATATTCTTGATTTTTTTGGATCTACCATCTTCCAATTCAATCATAGTATTTTCGTGAAATCCACCATCTAAATGTTTATGTATATCATTAATTGTAGCTTTTTTGGGAATGAGTCGTAATTTTTTTAAAACTACCATATCTTCATCTTCAATCTCGTCCCAGTCAGCAAACTCCAATTCGTTTAGATTTATTCTTTTATTGGAAGTATTTATACAATATACAAACTCTTCATTATAATATATTTTTTTTGCTGCAGGATGTTCTCTAACATAAATCAATTCATTATTATGAAATATTTTATGACTTCCTGTTACGACTATATTTTTTAACTGGTACACATCTTCTCCGGTATATGATAATTTAAAAATACCAGTAACAATAGAACCATCTCGTAATTTTTCCCCAACATCTATTTCGGATATCTTTTTTTTCTCGTGTATCATATCAAATAACGTATCAGAGTCAAAACAACCAGGTTTTCCTGGGACTGACCCGGAGGTTGTAAGATTTAATATATGAACCATCCATCCAACTATAATTGCCAATGGAATGGAAATCAATAAGAAAAAGGCTGTTCCAGCAGCAGCAGCAGGCCACGTAAAAGGTAAAATCCATAAAGCAATGATGGCTGACACTGCAATTACAAGAGTAATTATTAATAATTCTAGAAATGCGCCAATAAATGATTTAAGCGCCATATAAGAACCCATAGCTGTAAATAATGTTGAAACCATTATACCCTGAAGTTTACCAAATAAATCTTTCATTTTTATCAAAGCTGTTTGGATGGGCACCATTGTTCCAAATATTCTTAATAAAATATGTTTCGCGATGGCATCTATTTGAATTCTTATATAAGCCATTATCCCCCTTACAGCGTTAACAGCATTGCCTAGTTCGCCAAAAAGATTAACTACTGTTCCCGTAACAAAATATAAAGGTTTTAAAAAAAATGATACAACGCTTGCAAGAATAGTCGTGGTACAAGCAGAAAAATTGTCTGCTGTAAATTTTATTTTAGATTCACCTGGTGGAGCATTAATAAGTCCAGCAAAAGGGATAACTTGAGGATTACATCTTTCATTTGCCCAGTTAGATTTAATAGGTTTAATATGATTCATTACATACAAATAAGAAAACACACAAAAAAAGGCTAATAACAATAAAACACAAGCAATTATTGAACCACCATATTTATCTAAATATCCTGATTTATTATATATATTTTCAATGTTATCTGTGAAGGATTTTGGAATATTATTCATATATAGTTAGTGGATAATATTCTTAATAGATTAATCTTCCCAATCCCAGAAAGTAAATTCTCCTACAGGAATTTGATGACTAGATGTAATAAGGCAACTCAATTCTTCATCATAATCATTGGTTTTTATAGCATCTTTGTATTTGCTAACCGGAATATAATTTTCAATATTATTTGCATCAAACTGATGCCATTTTTCTAGTTTTTCATTATAAATCTTATGTGAACCAGTAACATATATATAATCATTTAACTTATTAGACCAAATCTTATAAAATGGATTTGAAGGGTCTCCCTTTAATTGTAATTTACCACATACTTTGCTACCATTTTCCAAAATATCTCCTAAAGAAATATCCTTCATTAAGACTTTTTTGCCATTAGCTAATCGTAATGGAGTATCTTTTCTGAAACACAATGCTCGCAAAATGCCCCCAATAGGACCTTTCCATATCGATTCACCGGTATATACAGCACCTTGAACCATATGCATAGTAACAAAAGCCATACCAATCATTTTCCCAGCTAAATCTTTAATTTTAATCATCATTTTTTGAAATTGAATTAATGTATTTATAAAAACACCAAATATATCACCAACAAGTCCACTTGTAGCAGTTCTAATCCATAATATCATCTCTCTAATTTTCTGAATCGAACCCATAAGCATTACACCTAAATTACTAGCTAAACTAATGACAAACATAACAGGTTTTAAGAAGAATCCCATCATACCTTTTTGGATATTACCAATACAGAATACAAAATTAGTCATTGGGTCGTGTCCGAATTGGCCAGCAAAAGGCATCACCATAGGATTGCATCTATATTCGGGCCATTTTTTCTCTAAATTTTTCATTCCAATGGCCATAATACTATAAAAATACATAGCGACGAATATTGCTATTATTAATACTGTTAATAAGATGTCAGAGAACTTCATATTAACATATATTGTTATAATTATTTTCTATTTTTTTTTGTATTTTTTCTTCTGCGATGTCTTTTCCTTTTTGTTTTGTGTCGTCTTTTTTTGCGAGATTTTGTTTTTTTTCTACGGCGTTTGCGACCTGTTCTGCGTTTGCGACGTGTTTTACGTCTACCACCAACAGTTGGTGGATTATCATATTGAGAATTTGAACCTGCTTGAGTAATAGCTGTAAAATTTTGTTTTATTCCGGCATTAGCATCTTTGCTGCTTCCTCCTGTAGCAGGGGCTTGAGGAATAGTAATTCCTTCTCCAGCACCCCCGTGTTGCACGTGTCGTCTTTTTCTGCGTTTTTTTTTTCGTCTCCCTCCTACAGATTTGTTTAATTCTACTTGGTTTTTATTATGCTGTTGTTGTTGTGCTTGTGTACTTTTCAAAGCTGCAGATGGAGATGAATCTGCTTGTGAAACCATCATTGGATTATTCTTTACGAGATTAGCACCAATATTATCTTTCGTCATTATATATAATATAAAGATATTACTTATTAAAAAAAATTTAATAAGAAAAATATATAATGGACGATGAAGAAAGAGTAAAATTAGATCAAATGTTAAAAGATAATGATGTTGAAAATATGACGGGCAAAATACGCGAATTACGACATAGTTCGCAAATATTAGAAAATGTAAAATCAATGATTGAAATAAAAAAAAAATATGCTCGTTTGGCTAAATCCAATCCAAAACAATTCGAGTCAATTGTAATTAAAAGATGTAACTTTTTATTTACTAAATATACAAATATTTATAATCGTTTGTATAAAGATCAATTAAATTTGGAAATCTTAATGAAATTAATAAATGTTCTTAAAAATATAGAGGAGGGTGATGTAGACCAACACGAAGGGTCGGTTGTTGTAGGAAAAATTTTAAAAGAAATGTATATTGATAGTGCTTTAAAACAAGAAGCACAAAGAAATCAATCCGACAAATCAAAACCGGTAAAACCCAAAGGCCCCACACACAAAATAACCTGGCAACAGTTTATTGCAATGGAATCAAGTAACTAAGGCAACATATCTTCTGGAACATTATATGGTCTTTTTTCTAATGGAAAATCAATATAATAATTACCCTGACTTAACCATTTTTTAAAATTTGAACAATAAATAATCCTATTTGGTATTGTTGAATCTTTAGTTAGTCTATTGGGTCTTTGTATAGCTAAATATAAAATTTTGTTTATTTTTTTAATTTTATCATAATTTCCAAAATATTTACACATTCTCCAAAAAAAATTAGTATCAGCACCATATCTTACACAATCATAATAACCAATTTTATTAATAAGAGACATTGAATACATAGATGTGCACTCACCCATAATACCATTTTCCATTCTTTCTGACGAAACATTAATATCGTGACAAATATTTCCGTGTGTATTTTTTCTAATATATTTTCCCACAACACAAATACAATTGGGATTCTGTGTAAATTCATCTACTTGAATTTGTAATTTCTCTGGTATATAAATATCATCAGACCCCAATACACAAAAATAATTACCTTTTGCTAACTTTAATCCAATATTCAAGGCTACATAAGTTCCCATATTTTTTTTTATTCGTTTAATTACCATTTTTTTATTGGAAAACCCGTTTCGTTTTCTAATATCTAAAACGATATCCAAACTAGAATCTGTGCTACAATCATCAATAATAATTAATTGCCAATTTTTATATGTTTGATTTATTACTGATTCTATAGCTTTTTCGATATATTTTTCTGTATTGTAAAGAGGAATAATTATAGAAATTAAAGGTGTATTCATTTATTTATATAAAAGATAAGAAATAATAAATTGAAACGATATAAATTTATATATTGTTTTAATAATAAAATGACTGTATTAGTAATTGTTGAATCACCTGCAAAATGCAAGAAAATCGAGAGTTATTTGGGACCTGGATATAAATGTCTTGCGAGTTTTGGTCACATTAGACAATTAGGAAAAGGATTAGAATGTATTGATATGGATAATAATTTTGTTCCTAAATTTGTTATTGCAACAGGAAAGCAAAAATATATTTCAAATATTCGAAAATATATGAAAAATAGTGATGAAGTTATTTTAGCTACAGATGATGATAGGGAAGGAGAAGCTATAGCGTGGCATTTATGTAAAGTATTAAATCTCTCTATTTCCACAACCAAAAGAATAATATTTCATGAAATAACAAAGCCTGCTCTACAAAAAGCTATCTCTAATCCAATCCGAGTAAATATGGATATGGTAAATGCACAAATCGCCAGGCAGGTTTTGGACAAGCTTGTAGGATTTACTCTATCACCAATATTATGGAAATATATCAGTAGAAATACAAAAGCTAGTTTATCAGCAGGTCGATGTCAAACACCTGCATTACGTTTGGTATATGATAATCAACAAGAAATAGATAATTCGCCTGGCAGAAAAGTTTATGATACTACAGGATATTTCACGAAACATAATTTGGAATTTAAATTAAACCATAATTTCAAAGACGAAGAAAAAATGGCAGATTATCTCGAAGAAAGCGCCAGTTGGGAACACGCATATGATGTAACAAAACCAAAAAAGGTAAGAAAATCTCCTCCAAAACCGTTTACAACAAGCACATTGCAGCAAAAAGCCAGCAATGAATTTCATTATTCACCTAAACAAACAATGAAACTAGCGCAAACACTATATGAAAATGGTTATATTACTTATATGAGAACAGATAGTGCAAAATATAGTAAAGATTTTATACAAAAAGCCGAAACTTTTATTGAAGGAAAATATGGTGATGAGTATATATCCGAGAACATATCAGAATTAGTTTGTGGAGCAAAGACAACTAAAAAGAAAAAGGATAATGCTCAAGAAGCACACGAAGCAATCAGACCTACAGATATTGAAAGATATGAATTACCGGATAAAATTGGGCCAAAAGAGAAAAAGTTATATGCATTAATTTTAAGAAATACCGTAGAAAGTTGTATGGCAACAGCAGTTTATAATACAATAACTGCTACACTAACGGCACCAGAAGAATATAAATATAAATTTACGTCAGAGCAGGTTGTATTTCCGGGATGGAAAATAGTAAATGGTTATGAAAAAGAAAATCCTGTATATAGTTATTTGCTTCAATTAAAGAAAAAACAAATATTGCCATATAAAAGGATTTATAGCAAATTAACATTAAAAGACTTGAAAACCCATTTTACAGAGGCTAGATTGGTGCAACAATTAGAAAAAAAAGGGATAGGTCGTCCGTCAACATTTTCCAGTTTGATATCAAAAATTCAAGAAAGAGATTATGTTAAAAAAGGTGAAATCAAAGGGAAAAAAATTAAATGTATCGATTTTAAATTAGAAGGAGATGAAATAGATGAGATAGAAACCGAAAGAATATTTGGTAATGAAAAAAACAAATTAATTTTGCAACCAGTAGGAAAAATGGTAATAGAGTTTTTGCTAGAACATTTCGACCCATTATTTGTGTATGAGTATACAAAACAAATGGAAGATGAGTTGGATATAATTTCAAAAGGGAAAAAGGTATGGCACACTTTATGTAAGAGTTGTAATGATGAAATGTCTAATCTCTCTAATAATATAAAAGGAGAAGAGCGTTCTACAATAAAAATAGATGCGCAACACGTTTATATGATAGCTAAATATGGTCCTGTTGTAAAGTATCAAGATGGGGAAACAACCAAATTTAAATCTGCAAAACGTGATTTAGATTTAGATAAATTAAAGCGCGGAGGATATACATTAGAGGAGGTAATAGAACAAAAAAAGAAGACTACCAATATAAATTTAGGAAAACATAAAGGTAAGGATGTTATATTGAAAAAAGGAAAATATGGATTATATTTAAATTGGGATGGAAAACTGATTTCAGCAAAAACAGTTAATAAAACAGAACAAACAATAAAGTTATCTGATGTAGTTGATTTGCTAGAAGGTAAAAAATCAACTAATTCCAGTGTATTATATGAATTTGATAAAACATTATCAATACGTAAAGGTAAATATGGTCCTTATATATTCTTTAAAACTGAAAAAATGAAACGTCCACTGTTTAAAAATTTTAAAGGAAAACATTGGGAAAAGGATTTTTCGAGTAAAGATGAATTGCGTGAATGGATTAAAGAAGAACACGATATTTAGATTTACGTATTATAAAGAGGAGGAACAAATATAGCCATTTTTTTATCTTGTCTATCCCTTAAGCAATTAAATTCGATAGAAAAGTTAAATGGAACACATCTAAAATCAACAAGGCGTCCATCGTGGTATCTAAATTTGAATCGCAATCTATCAATTCTCTCTATAACTGGGTCATAATGAGAAATATTCATAAGATTATTATTAACATTATCAGTTTGCTGTGTAAATGTAGATTGCAGAATAGGTATTTTAGCAAAAGCAGCTTTTACTTTTCCATTAAGGTCATTATTATAAATGCCCATAGTATTTTCAGAGTATGGTTCCATTTCATCAATGGAGTTGAATTTGTCAAGTTCCATATAAATGGCTTGTTCTCCAAAAATATCAATTTGACAAACACCACTTTTATCAGGTGTTCCTCCAGCAACACCTGTATATATTAAAGGTTCTGTAGCATCGACAAATTGTGCACCCGATGTTCCTGGTGGAGATGCTCCTGTAAGACCATTGCCCAACCATATATTAAATGGCGGAGCTGAACAATCGGTTTCCCACTCATAAGAAAATCCATAACTTGCACCAGTTGTGCCACCTATTACATAGCCATTATTATTGTTATGGGTTGGTTCACAAATATAATCGTAGCGTTTATACCCTAAATATGCTGGAAGACCCCATCTTTTGTAATGTTTCCATACAAGGGGTTGGTTACATAATCCTGTATATATTTGTTGTTTGTTAAACAACAAAACAAATTTATGTACAGTATTTCCAAACCAAAATGTATTAAGGATATCATTATATTTACAAACATATTGTTCTGCTGGCGGACCTGGGTTGCCATTAGGGTCAGCATATGCCTTGAGATTCATTTTAGTAGCAATTTCTATGGCTAGTTCTCGTGGTGTGTATGAACCTTGTGATATAGTGATAGTATATTCAAATGATGGGGGTGTTCCAGCACCATATGGTGGTTCAGTTGTAGTTGCTTCGTGAACAAAAGAAAGTTTAGTATTTTGATATTCATTTGAAAAAACGAACTGATTGCTGGGAACAGAAATTTGAACAAGACGAATAGATTGAATATTGGTAGCTGCTTCAGGAAGGTCTATTTCAAAATAATTGGAGTTGGGCCATTTGGAAATATCTCTATCAAAGGAATGAATAGATAAGATTTTTCTGTCGAGAGTAAATGTTTGCGCTCTTCTTTGAATGGGATGGGAAGTTTGAATTACAAAGTTACTCATAATATAAAAAATACATATTTTATTTTTCTAACAAAAACAAATAAAGATTTAGAGAAGTGTTTGGGAAACTACTAAATAAATAGGTGCTAAATAAAAACTTATTAGTAATATATAAGAATGTCTGAATTTCCAAAATTTAGAATGCAATCCATATTAAATTTAATGAAAGTATTGATCTATACTGCCTTAGTTGTATATTTTATATCGCGATTGACGACAATAAAATATAGTGAATATTATTGCTACGGTGTTGTGCTGTTAGGAATATTTACTTCTATGGTTGTATTATTGGGTGTATCATCAAAAGATGTAAAACAATTAGGTATAATTCAAATGATGATAAGATTATTTAAAACTTGCACCCCCGGGCTGCTTATTACAGCTCAACTTATTATATTAATTATTTTATATGCCAACAATAATGATATTATTTATGACCCGAATAGGTCAATGCCTGTTTGGTATGGCGTGTTTAATAATTTAGTTTTTATCTTTTTAGCAATACAAATTTATATATACATGAAATTTATGAATATAACAGTTCGTAAATATGAATTTGGAGATTTAACTGTAACAAAATGGGCACCAGTATTTGTTCCTGTGTTTGTATTAGCAAGCGTATTAAATTCAGGTTGCATAGGACAATTATGGGTTATTATAACGAAATTTACAACAGATGGTTAATTAAGAAATAAAAAATCTAAAAGTAATACCATATTCATCTGCTGATTCCCATATACCAGATATTTTCAATAATAAACTTAAATTTGATTTTTCACCATAAGAAATATATTTATTGGTATATATTTTAATAAAGTTGTTTTTCAATTGTTGTGCAATATTAAAAACGGATTTTTTTCTTTTTTTGGGTATATTAAATTTATCAAGAATGCTAGCTTCTATTTGTTTTAAGGTTTCTATAATTGCTGTATTTTTTTTATCAAGAATACAACATTTAATTTTATTAAAATAACGTTCAATATTAATATTTATCAAATCAAAATGGATATGTAAGCCTGACATTACACATATGTCGTCGGAATAAATTATTCTATAAAAATCTGAATTATTAATTACTTTATTATCGACTTTATTAGAGAATAATATATTATTTATTATAAATTGTTGTGGCGCTAAAGTTAAAAACATACTATATTTTATTGTTCTCTTGTGTTTAAATGATAACTATTATTTAGTATCAATAATGCAATGAGATTTTCATTTGTAATATCTGTTTGACTATCCAATCTCTCTATAACATCTTCACAGTTAGTTAAATCAGTTATTAAATTCTTTCGTTTGGAGAGAAGATATTGTGACCATAGATTATAAAAATTAGGATGCGAATTCTTATAATTATTTAATTTGTTGGTAATGCGTTTATAATCAGAGTCCATTCAGGTTTATTTATGTATTCGTTTAAGTATTTAAATAAAGATGTGGGTAATTTATTAGTATGAAATTTTTAGAGAGTCATTTCGAAGATTATATACAAGAAAATAAAAAATTTGACCTCCATAAAGAGTTGACAAACATATATACTGATATGTCTAAAAATTTAGAGCAACAGAACAATATAATATTTTATGGACCAAAAGGATGTGGAAAATATACGCAGGCATTATCTTATATTAAAACCTATAGTCCATCAAACTTGAAATATGAAAGAAAAATGAATGTAGATTTTCAAAAGAAAAATTATACAGTAAAAATTAGTGATATACATTTCGAGATTGATATGGATTTATTAGGTTGTCACGCAAAATTATTATGGAATTCAATATACTATCATATCATTGATATTTTAAATTCGAGGCAACATAGAAACGGAATAATATTATGTAAAAATTTTCAGATGATTCATTCGGAATTATTGGATATATTTTATAGTTATATGCAAACATTAAATCACAAAAATATTAATTTAACTTATATTATACTAACAGAACAAGTAAGTTTTATTCCAAATAATATTTTAAAAAGAAGTATAACAATACCTGTTAAAAGACCTACTAAAAATTCTTATTCAAAATGTACAGGAAAAATTTTACCAAAAAACATAGAAGTAAAAAATATATGTAATATAAAAATTTTAAAAGCACAAACGTATGAAATAATGAATTCAAAGGATAACTATGCAAATCAACTTATTGATATAATAGAAAAATATCAAGAAAAACAATTTATAGATATTCGAAACACAATTTATAATTTTTTTATTTATGGAATAGATATTTCAGAATCTCTCTGGATGGTAATAGATTATTTTATCAAAAAGAAGAAATTAAACAAAGATAATATTGATTCAATCTTATGCAGACTTTACATATTTTTCAAATACTATAACAATAATTATAGGCCGATATATCATTTAGAAAGTATTATATATTATTTAATTAATATAATCCATGAACTTTAAACAGGCTTGTAAAATTTTAGATATAAATGAAGAGGACGCAACTGATAGCAAAGAGTTACGAAAAAAATATTATTCAAAAGCGTTAAAATATCATCCGGATAAATATAAAACTGATAATGGCGAAAAATTTAAATCAATAACACAAGCGTATGATTATTTAAAAACCTATAACAACATCGATATACCAGAGAATGTTAGTGATTATATGAGTATATTAACTAAATTTATAAAACTATTCTCTCCAACAACAAAATGGAATTCAATATTTATGGATACAACATTTAAAGGAATTATTAAAGATTGTGAAAATATATCATTAAACATATTTGATAATATCTCAAAAGAAAGGGCTATAGAGGTTTATTTATTTTTAAAGAAATATCAACCACTCTTTCATATATCTGATGAATTATTAGAAGAAATGTGTGAAAAGGTGCATAAAAAAATGAAAAATGACAATCTTATAATATTAAATCCATCTTTGCAAGATATTCTGCTTGATAATATATACAAACTAGAAATAGGTAAAAAAACATTTTATGTGCCATTATGGTGCAATGAAGTAGAATTTTCTGTTTCAGATGATCAAGATGTTATTGTAAAATGTAATTGTGAATTACCTTCAAATATAACCATAGATAACAATAATAATCTAGTCTATAATTATTCTGCTAAGATAGATGACGTATTTAACAAAACAAGTATTTTAATTGATATGGTTAAACATAAGTTATGTATTCCAGTTAGGGAATTAAATATAAGAAAGCAACAATATTATTTGTTTAAAAATGTGGGTATGATTAGAGTGAATGATGATGATATTTATGATACTAGTGACAGAGGTGATGTAATAATCAATATAGAATTGGAATAAAATCTAACTTTAATTTATAATGGCATCATTATCGAATAACACACGAATGACATTTCAACAGTTTAGAGCCAAAATGCAAGAAGAACGCAGACTCAAAAGAACAAGAGTCAAAAGTAGCATTCCCGCACATAAACGTTGTAGTGCTCTTAGAAAAGATGGTGAAAAATGTACTCGACGACGAAAAGATGAATCAATCTTTTGCGGAACTCATATTAAAGGCACTCCTCACGCCAAAAAATCTGTCATTCATTCTGCTTTTGAAGACAATTCCGACCCAGCAAAAGGTATTAGTTTAGTAATACCTCGTGTTTTTAATAATATTGGTTGGCGAAGAATAAAACAAATTTTTATAAATTTAAATTGGGGATTTGTTGAACGCGTTGATGTTATACCTGTTCAAGGAGACAAGTTCAAGCGAGCATTCGTTCATTTTGCACCAGGTAGGTGGAATACTCGAAATCCTGAAGCAATGGCAGCTCTTGATGCACTTATAAATGGACAATTAGTTAAAATTATTTACGATGAACCGTGGTTTTGGAATGTTAGCATTAGTCGAGCCAAAAAACCTCTAGAGGTACCAAGACCTAAATCTCGTCCTGAAGTTGTTACTGAATCTAAACCAACTAGTTCTGGAGCATCAAAAAAAAATAATACTAAGAAAAATAATAATAATACAAGAAGAAATCGACAGCGAAAAGAAAGAGCTAATGCAGCGCAAAAAAGATTAAATGAAACAAGAAAACAAAATGGGGGCATTAAAAGACATCACAGAGGTATTGACGGTAAATACCACATCGATGGTAAATCTTTTGAAGTTTTAGAAGGATCCAGAGCACAGGTTATGCACGGAACTGCATACAAAACCAGTGGTGGTTTGACGCGTGTTCATCTTATGTTTAATAAACATGGACGTATTATTTCTAAGTCCAAGAAAAGTGCAAAAGGACAAATGATGTTGAAAATACTCAGTGACAAAGGTTATTTCACTCGCAAAGGGGCCAACAGCGTCCGAGAACGACGCCGACGCACAAACAAAAAAAACAATCCAAGCATTGTTTCCAAAAGCATTGGGAGGGAAAAAGAAAGAGCTAATGCAGCGCAAAAAAGATTAAATAAAACAAGAAAACAAAATGCAGGGCGTAGAAAAAAACGTAAAACCTGGAAACAAAAAACGAAACGAAAAACTAGACGTAAAAATAAATAAAAAATTTTATAAATTATTTTTATTTATTGATTTAATTAAGCAGTAGTCTTCACTTTTTTGCGACGCACTACCTTCTTTTTCTTCTTGGGAGCCGGTGGCGGTGTCAGAGACTTTTCCTCCTCTTCCTCTTCCTCATCTTCATCAGTTGGGAAAGTTGGTCCACTATTATCCTCTTCCTCTTCACTATCTTCAACATTCTGAGTATCCTCTTTCTTTTCTGAGCGCTTATTAAGGGCTTCACTCATTTCTTCATCATCCGAATCATCTGCAATTTGACACTGACCAGAGCCAACAAGTCGAACAGGCTTCTGAACCATTGCTTGCACAAGCTTCCAGGTGACACCCCACTTTCCACCAGCAAACCAAAGACCAGTGCATTGGATAAGACCCTTAATATGAGCTGCCTTGGGAAGATGGTCCATTGGAGTAAGAACATTAGTGTCCTCAACTTGAGCACCCTTACGAGGTGGTGTATAAAGCATCTTTCGGCTCATATCATATAGCTCAACATTAAATTTCTCTTCCCAATATGGAACCTTAAGTTTAAGAGTAGGATTGCGTGAGTAGTCGAGTTCACCTGATTCTTTATCCTTGGGATACTTAAGAATTGGATACATAAGAACATCCACCACATCACGTGTCATTTTGCTCTTTCCAAACCACTTCTTACTGTTCGTAACAGCATCATTCTTAATCTTCTCCTCGAGCTCCTTCATATGCTCTAGGAAAGCTGCGATAGAACTATGTGCATCTGGGTCAAACTGTAGCGCAATATCATATGATACGCGACCAGAATCTTCGTCAACACGCTCATTCAATCCCCAGGTAAGCATAAGCGGAATTTGAAGAACAAGAGGTTGTCCATTAAGTTGGACTTGGACGTTTTTTCCACCCCTCTTATTCACCGTAGGAGGTTTGTATGTAACATTAGCAGGAGTAAACTCTTTGGCTTTTGTGAATGTAGTAGTAGTAGGCATAATTATATAACTTACCATAACGTTATATGTTTAAATCAATTTTCTGTACATAAAAATTATAAGTATTAGAAAATTATATGTATATATAATAATGGTAAAAGAAAATCTTCTAGAAATAATAGATAATCTAACAAAACACGAGCCTAATAAAAAAAATCTAGAAAAAATAGTTAAAAATATTGTAAAATATTCGCCAGACTATAATGCAAAAAAATGGAATAAAAATATCTATATTAGACAAGCTCATAATTGCTATGAATATTTTTTAAACAAAATTAATCCTGAACACGCGAAAGAATGTTTTAAATTAAAAAAATCAATGTGCACCTATAAAGATGGGAGCAAAAAAAAATGTGATTGTCATAGATTAAAAGCTCAACCTGGATATGCGGCAGGATATAAACGAATAACAAAGGCAAAAAAATATACTTGTAAAAATTTACATCGTCGAATTTTAGCAGATAATCCCGGTATTTATAAATCTAGAAAAAATGGTGATTGTAGAGAAGGTTATTATATGGGTGCGTTAGTAATTCATCCTGGTTCAACATATCATTTTTATAGACGAGATAGTAACGGACGTTGGAGTCATAAAGATGGTTTAACAAAAGCGAAAAATTATGACGCAAAAGGTGATTTAATTTATAGTATTAAAAAAGCAGCTAGACACTATAAACGAGATAAAGGTAGCGGTGGTGTAAATTATTCAAGAATTTGTGCTCGTTATTGTATTCCTAGACATACAAAAAAGCGAGCGAGTCATAGATCTGGAAAAGGGAGAAAAAAGACTAGAAAAAAATCATTGTTTTGAGTTTTATTTAAGTAATCTTTATATGTTTAGATATATATAATGAAAATGATGAATTCTTGGAAGAAGCAAGATTCGATGCCACCCAAAAAAATAATAATATTTGGCTTTCCACACTGTGGAACAACTATTCTAAAATCAATTTTAGGACATATAAATGATATAGAAGAAATCCTGGGGGAGAGTTCTTATTGTTTTGGACCAAACGGTATTAAAACAACAACAAAAAAATATGTAGTGTGCAAGACACCATATGTGTACCCGTTAGATTCTATGGATAAGTATAAAGATTACATTATGATATTTATTATTCGAAATCCATTATTTGTTTTTTCATCCTTAAATAAACGGTTCAAATATAATATTCCTCCAAAATGTAATTACGATAAATATATATATACCATTAAAAAATTTATTAATTGCAGCACCAATACTAGAAAAAACGTATATACTATTAGATATGAAGATTTATTTAAAAATAATTACTATAACTTAAAAAAAATAATTAATAAAATTGGTGTAAAATACGATGATTCTATATTTGATAATACAAAATATAAAAATTTTATTCACCCTGGTATTAATATACAAAATAAAAAACCAAATGAAAATGAACACATAGAATATAGAACATGGCAATGCAATCAACCATTTGTATCAAATAATATAATTTCAAAGATTGACTTATCTGAAATTCAAAAAAAAGAATTAACCACTAATCCTTATATATTACAAGTTTATCCAAATATAAAATCGGTATTAAATTAGTTTATTATTTAATTTTTACTTAAATTATGACTACCCTTAGTTTTTAAAATTTTATCTGTATCAACTTCGGTTGATTTTTGCGATAATCCATTTGCATTTGTTGGTATTTCTTTAATAGACCAACTATTGCGATTTTTTCTTTCCATTATTTTGTGTGCTTGTTTCATTGCTGTGTTTGGTGCCGGTGGTGGTAATCTAGGTGGCAAATTAGGTAGATTATTTGACGGCATATTATTCATTCCAGGTGGAACAGGTGGGTAAGAATCTTTGTTGCCATTTTTATGTTCTCTGTTCTCTCTAAAATGTTTTAATCTTTCTACAGCTTTTAATGTATTTGTTCCGCGTTTTAACTTTTGACTATTCCTATATGTATTTGTATATTGAAATTGTTCTATTTTTTCATTAGTTGGTGAAACACGTCTTCCCTTAGGTTTTTGTAGTGATTTTTGTGCTTCTATGTCATCATTTGTTTCGTTTTTTTCTGTGGCTTTGTCTTTTTTCTTACAACACTTTTTATGATTACATAATACCACTATTAACACAATAACAGAAAACAATGTTACACAACTACATAAAACTATAACAACAATCAATCCGCTCTCAAGTGTAGTTTCATCAACTGGTTGTTGTTTTTTCTGCAATTTATTATTATTTGTTGTATTTTGTGAACTATTTACACCTCTTAAATTTGTTGAAGTATCAATATTCAACGGCACTGTATGGGATGTAGATGGAGTGGTTGAAGAAGGAGAAATTGAAGGAGTGGTTGGTGGTAATGTTGTGATAGATGATGGTGTTGTTGATGAAGAAGGAGTTTCTGCTGGTTCTACAATAGGTAAATCAGTATTATTTGTAGAATTTAGACTATTATTTGAAAAGTTAAAGTATTCATTTTCAGCATTAGTTATATTTGTTGGAGTAGTAAAATTTGTTGTATTAATTTGATTATCTATGGTTGAATTAGAGAGATTAGTTTTTGAAATAGTAGTAGAAGAAGGGAAATTAGTGTTCATACACAACATTATACTCATTTGTTGTCCATTGCCTTCCATTGTTAAAAAATTTTTACAATTATTTGCATTTACAACTGATACACATATTAATAAATTAAAAATAATGTATTTTATCATTTATTATATTTTTTTAATTACTTATATTTAAGTATATTTTACTAATGTTTAGACTTACAACCTAGGAGATAAAAAACTTATTATTAATTAACAATTATTTATCTAAAAACATAATAACAATAAAATATATATGAATACAAAAATTAATCTGTCTAAGAAAGCTAAGCCATATTCTCCAAACTCTTTTTTAATGAAAGTGTTATTTCAACCTGTTGTTTGGAGAAATGGCGATAAGAAAAAACGAAAAAAGATATCAATGGACAATTTTGTTGTTCCGGAATACAAAGATTATGATAAGATTAAAGTAATAAATCATAACGTGCCGCAATTAAAATCTATTTGCAGACTTTATAAGCAGAGAATATCAGGAAACAAGGACCAATTAATATTTAGAATTTATAATTATTTGAAATTCTCATATTATGCAACAATAATTCAGAAAAACTTAAGAGGTTGTTTAATGCGAAAACTAATCTCTCTACGAGGACCTGCTTATAAAACAAGAAAATGCAATAATACCAAAGACTTTATGACATTAGAATTGTTAGATACGTTGCCTAATACACAATTTTACAGTTATAAAGATAAGGATGGTTTTACGTATGGTTTTGATATTTGCTCATTATACAATCTTTATAAAGAAAAGGATTGTCAAAAAATCAACCCTTACACTAGAAATCCATTACCACAAAAAACCAAAAATAATTTAAAGAAAATTATCAGATTATCTAGAATTTTGCGTCAGAATATTTATATTGATATCGAATATTCATCTCCTGAGAATAAGAAAATAGAATTTTTAACAATTAAATTATTCCAGATATTAGACGGTTTTGGTCACGTAACTGATATAGATTGGTTTTTATCATTAAACAGGCCAAAAATTATTCAGTTTATAAGAGAATTATATGATATATGGAATTACAGAGCACAATTGTTACCAGAAGTAAAAAGAAAAATATGTCCTCCTTATGGTATACCATTTGGAACTGAAATGGCAGTTGGTGCATTGCATAATCGAACATTTGATTATTTACAAGGATATAGTTTATCAGTAATGAAAAACCTATTAACTTTAGGAGAAGATGTGGAAATGCGTAAGTTAGGTGGAATCTACGTATTGGGAGCCCTTACTATGGTAAATAATCAGGCTGCAACGGCCTTTCCATGGTTGTATCACTCTTTTGTGGTTAATTTGCAAGTATGATTTGGTTATTTTGTGATGTATTAAGCATTAATAATATTATCTCAAAACAACTTAAAAAAACAACACCTAATTAGATTATAAAATGGTGAAAAAACGTGTTTCGAAAAAGACTGCCGCAAAGGCTTCTGCTACTAAAGAGACTAAAGTCTCTGCCCCTGCTCCTGTTGTTGCTGCTCCAGCAGAGACGGAGAACAAAGTTGTTGATGCTCCTCCAACTTTGAATGACCAATTTTCTGCTCTTCTTGCTCAGCTTTCACAGTTGAGAAGTCAGCTTACTGCTGTAACCTCTCAGGTGAGACAGCTTCAGAAGCGTTCTGATCGCGAGCTTAAGGCTGCCAATAAGGCAAACAAAAAGCGTCAGCGTAAGAAAGGTAATCGCGCCCCTTCTGGATTTGTAAAACCAACTAAGATTAGTAAAGAGCTTGCTGCTTTCCTTCAAAAGCCTGTAGGAACTGAGATGGCACGAACTGAGGTGACTCGTGAAATCAATAAGTATATTCGCGCCCATAATCTCCAAGATCCAAAGAATGGTCGTCGTATTCTTGCGGACGGAAAACTTCGCAAGCTTCTCAAGCTTAATAAATCAGATGAGCTTACCTATTTTAATCTTCAGCGTTATATGAGTCCACACTTTCCAAAGTCTAAGGCAAAGAAAGCCGCAGCCGCCGCAGCCGCTGCAGCCGCCGCAGCTGCCGCTGGCAATTAAGTTGAATTTATAATTCATTAAAACAATAAAAAATTTTAATGAATAAATGATTTTTCAAATACTTAACACACAGTTATATGTGGATGAAACATAAAGTCATTATTTTGTAAGATTGGTCTAAGATCATTCCATATTATACATTTTGTTTTAAAACTCTGATATGGATATTGTTCTATAGTACAAGGAGGGTTAAAATATTCTCTTATTGTCATTACTCTTTCGAAATCATCCATTGATAATATAGTTTTCTTATGTAAATAATCTATAAACGAATTACCCATATTATCTCTTTGATAAGAGATATAATCATTATACCATAAGAATATATTTTTTGGAAACTTACCATAATCTGTTCCTGCAAGAACAATCAAATCTGTAAAATCTTTACTAGTTATATCCAAATCTTGCAATATTTTTTTATAGTTATATGAAATTACTGTTTCTTTTGCAAGACTAAGATAGCGCAAAACTCTTGGACACCCATACCCTATCATATCCATATCATCACTTAAACACGCATATGCTTTGTTTTTTTTTACCATTTCAACACATAAAGGGTCTGATTCGCCCACACTCTGTATATAAGATAATCCATAAGATTTTATTAGTTTTTTAGATATTTCTATATCTTCTTTTGTTAAGCGACAAAAGCCTCGACGCAATTCAGATAAACGCCTTGTTGAATTATGTCTCTTAGGTGTTTGATTTATCAATTCGTTGTATTCGTGTTCCAATTTTATTTTTGCGTGTTTCCTTTCGTTAAGTGTTTCTTGTTTTATATCTGGAGCCTTCCCATCGTAAATAAATATAGGTGATATGTTGTATTTTCTGAAGATACTACACATCACAAACAAATTTTCAACTAATTTTTTATCACCTTTGAATCTATACAAATAATTATAAATATCCACAGATATAGTTTTACCCTCCAGTTCTTGCAAATGACATTTACATAATGTAGAATGACAACAATTTGATTGTAAAAGCTTGTTCAATAATCTGATTCCCATTTCTGATTTTTTTTTACATATAACAAACTATAATTTAATCAATTCAATTTTATTCTTTCCACTCACAAGCCGTCATACGCATAGTTTTTAACAGTGCAACTTTCTTTATTGTAATATTTCCAAATATTTTATTAATATCAGAGACCATTGCCAGAAAATTATGATTTTTGTATTTTTGTTCAATAAATCTTGCAAACTCCATTAAATTTAATCTTGTATTTCTAAATTGTATTATTGATAATCCGTTATTTCTATCACACCAGTTCAAGAAATCAACGTGATTAAACATTAGCATAGTTTTTACAATATAATAAGCTAAAACATTTGTTTTTTCTCTATACAAATACCGTCTAGCTATAGTATTTGCCGTTTCATCTTTTATGTATAGTTGAGAATAAGATAATCCCATGAAACGTAAAACTTTATTCATTTGAAATATAGCAAATATTGTTTCAATCTGCACACAATAATCCATATATGATGCGAAATTTGTAAAATTATTAGTGTCAATTATATTATAACTACAAAAAGCACAGTTCCACATTGTTGCCCAAAATTCTGAATATGCTTCGTATAGATTATATTCACTTTTTACTGGTATTATTTCTCTTATTTTCTTATTAAATTCACTCAAAATATAATTAGGCATATTTGCAAAATCTAAACACAATAAATGAAATGTCTCATGAATTAACACTTTAAACCATTCTTCTTCTCTGAATATTAAAATATCTCCATTTGTTTCACAGGCAGTTGTTACAGCTGTATTACAATTTTCTGCTCCCAATATAGTTAATTTATTTTTTGGAAGTATTTTCTGCTTAGTAGTTAAATAAAGAAACAAGTTGATTTTTTTACCATACGATTTTTTTGCATATGCAAATGCAACATAAAACCACATTATTATAAATTTTATACGCTTATCATACTTATGAATATCAAGTAAATCTGATTCTTTAAACAATAGGAAGTATATATTCAACTTATTATCACCTAATTTAACATTATACTCTATCATAGCAATTGCATCTTTATTTATAGATTTATAAATCTCTCCAGGAACATAAGAACTAGATAATAAATTGGTGGCAGGCAGTTTGAAATTTTCAGATAATATTTTTTTTTTCATTGTAATATGCTTTCGTTTAATTAAATCATTATATCCTACTTCAGCCGTGCTAATATCAGCATACATTTTTTTTATTATCCTATCAAAAATGGCTCGTTCACTGGGTGTCTTTAAATGAAAATATTTCGATTCGAAGTCATTCATAAATATCTCCATTAAATTCGCTGTATTTTCGGAAAACTCCATTTATATTATATATAGACAATAGTATTTATATAATATACATTATTGAATTTGTTGTCTAATCCGCATTGTATCCTCAAAAACTATGGGTTTTTGACCTCTCAGATAATGTTGTAATTTTGCATTTTTTGTAGCTTTTAAGACAGATTTTGCCCTTGAAGATTGTGTGTATTTGGCTAATTGTGCTCTTTCCATTTCACTAGCATTTCGCCCTGAACTGAAAAAATCTTCATCCATTATAATATCACGCGGTCTTATTAATTTACCTTTAAATTTTCCTGTTTTTCCACCTGCAGCCTTTGCTAAAACTGGGTCTTGTGCTATCTCAGAATTAGAATCTAGAGAGAATTTCAAATAAAATTCTGGATTTCCTTTTTTAAACTTCTGAGCATGATAAAAATGTTCAACGCTATTCCATTTATGACCATCTAACTCAAAGGGTTCAACATAGAAATTTGATAATATTTTTCGCCACCCATTAATAGAAGCAAGATCAGAAAATTCTCTTATACGTTTTGGATCTATTTTTTCTCCACTACCTTTACCAGGCAAAGGTTTATCTGATGATTTACTATAAAATTGAAATATCGTGTTTTCATCATATACTGGTTTATTATTTCCCACTGAACTTGAAGGAGAGGTTAGATTAGCGCCTGGTGCTATACTTCCTATTTTATCATCATCATTATTTTGTCCTTGTTTTTTCTCGTTATCTATTTCAGGTGGCAATAAAGCTTTAAACTTAGGAATAAATGTATAAATATTTTTTCCCTTTTCCATACATTTCTCTTTAATAAGTGATTTTATTCCTGGAGGCAATGTTGAAAATTTAAATATTTTTTTGTCATCATATGTAATTAATTTATAATGATTTCCGGTGTGTTCAGCCAAAATATAGTATTTTGGTTTAAAATGACCAGAGTCTTCCACAGCTTTTGGAACCATATCACCGCATTGCAATACGGAATCCATATCACCATCGCGAAATCTTGTGCTAGAAAATATAATTATTTTAATCTTTAATAATTGTTCTAAAATTACAATTGAATCGGAATCAGCCCAGAAACTGCACGTTTTTACTTTATTTTTAAATTTTGATAAACTATCAATACCTTTCATCCATTTGTATTCAACTAACATTTCTTTAGATAATTTCATTTGTCTCTTTATTTTTTCAAATTCAACTTTAAATTTTTTTGCTTCTGCAATTAAAGCCAATCTAGCTTTACCATCACGTTCAGTTTTTACATTCTGTTGTATTTTTTTCCAATTTTGCATCATTTGCAATAAAACAGCTCTGTCATGCTCGATTGAATCATTGATTTCTGTATACATTTTATAATATTCATCATACATTTTTTGAGTTATAGAATCGGATAATCTCTCCCTTAGCTGTTTTACTGTAATACTAATACCCATGCTTTTAAAAGCGTCTCTTATTACACAAAAAAAACAATCTCCTCCTCCTTCATTATCTTGAATTCCATATTTGTTTATTTTCATAAAATTTTGTATCCACGAACTAGGAGTTCCTTTTGATTTTACAAACTTTTTTATTAAAGATTTTTCTATTTTTTCGTTATTATTATTATCATTGACATCTTTATCATTATCTTCTTCGATTTCTAATTCTTTTAATATCGTTGGACTTCTACCTGGTGTAAAATTGTTGTTATTTGATATTTGGGAATTATTTTTATCATTTTTATTTTCTTCTTCCACCGATTCTTCTGACTCCTCTTCACCATCGTCATTTTCATCATCATCAACATCATTAGTATTTGAATTACTAGTAATTGGAAAATCTTTATATTTGGATTTAATATAAGTATCTGTTACAAAATTAAAAAAAATGGGAGCATCTAGAGAATCTATATCTAAATCACCATCTTCATCCAATAAACTCGTATAATTTGAACTTAAAAATTCAAATACACCTATCTTATCATCTATGTTTTCATTAACAAGTAAATAAATAGGAACATACAAAATTCCTTTTTCTTGATAATCATTATGCAATTTACCTAAAGCTATAATAATATTATTTCCTTTAATAGAAAAATCAAATGTAGCTGCGTCTGTCCCATTATCCACAATATCTATTTCTTTTGAATCTGGATAGCTTATTTCATTATCGATTTTAGATCGAACCATATATATTTTAATCTAATATTAAAAATTTGCTTAAGTATTTATCTTGCTTAATTTCTTCTATATAACTCCATAAGGTGGCGCGTCTATTTACTATTTCACAATTTTCAGGCATATTTTCAAATATTACTATTTCTTCTATTAATTCTGTTTTTTTCTTTTTTCTTTTTGAAATGCTATAATACTCTGCTATCCTATATAACTGTTTTAAAGTAAAATTTTCATTATAATTAAGTTCTTGTGCGACATAATCATTCACCATCATTCCAATTTCGGTATCGGAATCACTGGAAAGTTGTTCCACAGTGGAATTTACAGTAGCCAATAATTCTTCATATGTCACTTCTTCACCATCTTCACGAATCTCATTAAATTCATAAAAAATATTATTACTCTCAACCATTATTTAATTATATAAATTTGTTCTTATATAATTACTAAATTATAATTCATCAAGGATATCCATCATTTTAAAGATTGTTTTTTGTGTTAAACTTGGATACTTGCTAACTTTCGTGCAAGATATTTTTTCTATATTTTCTAAAATTTTATCCCAGGAACTATGTCTTTGCAAAACATCGTAACCATTCAAAACTAGTAGTGATAAATTTTCAGAAATTTCCTCAATATGTTTATCCTTCCCCTCCATTAGCATATATTCATCTATCATTTCTAAAAGTCCAATAATCAATGTTGACATACGGTCAATTTCAATTAAATTATTTTTCATTAGATAAGTAAGGAAATTACTCATACCTTTTCTTCCTTCATTCTTTTTATTTATCACACAATACTCGTTATAATCTTCATCTGGAGAAATATACTCAATATTATTGAACATTTCTTTAAATTGGTCAAAGTTTTGATTACATATATTCGCCATTACTGGTATTTGTTCTACCAAATCTTTATATAAAACCGCATATAATTCAGACCAAAATTTATTCTTACTTCCTACCACAAATATTGCATTACCAACTTTCAAAAGATTCTCCTGAGCTGACAACTTATCTTTCACTACTAAATTCAAAATTTGTTTTATACTATCCAAAACGTCATTATAAGTTTTTTTTGTAAGTCGATTCAAATGAGACCTAATTTTATCAATATCTGCATCAATACCTTCTGTTTTTCTTTCTAGAGTTGTGGTTTTAAAATTTCGGACATATTCCCAATCCTCATTTGTTGTTGGCATTGTTCTTTTTTGTTTTTTCTTATAACCAGATTTTTCATTTTTAACTTGGCGATTATGATTTCGCCTAAAATCAGGTGTTTTTTTATACGAAGGTGCCCCAACTTTTTGTGCCAGATAATTAATTTTTGATATGGTTTCATCCTGTAATTGAACATGTCTTGTATCAGTATTATAAAATATATCAAAATGATATTGTGTATCAGCTAGTATAGAGGTCATTTTATATCTTATTATCTCTACATGTTTATATCAATTTTCATAAATATAAAATTGAAACAGACTTAAACATTAAATAAGAATTAATAGTATTATAATGTCTAGCACAGAAAACGAAACCAAACTCAGTATACCGAAGGATTTTACATTTGAATCCTGGGAAGATGAAACATTAGATTTAAAAAATCAACTTTTAAGAGGGCTTTACGCTTTCGGTTTTGATACACCTAGTCCTATTCAGAAGAAGGCAGTAGGCCCAATGATTTCTAAAGATAGTACTGGTAAACGCAATGATATAATTGCTCAAGCGCAGTCAGGAACAGGAAAAACTGGAGCATTTGCAGTTGGAGTTCTTGAAATTGTAGATTCCAAAAAGGATTTCACACAGGCTCTTATTTTGGCACCGACACACGAACTTGCAAATCAGATTAAATCTGTTATCACAAGTTTAGGTAATTTCTTAAAAATTAGAATTCAGCTGCTTGTTGGAGGAACATCTGTAGATGAGGATAAACAAAAATTAGAAAAAAATAAACCACAAATTGTAGTTGGGACACCTGGTCGTGTTCATGATATGATAAGACGTAAATATCTTCAAACTGATAAAATGAGTGTATTAGTATTAGATGAAGCGGATGAAATGTTATCGTTTGGATTCAAAGACCAAATGTATAAAATCTTTCAGCTTATGCCCAATAATATTCAAGTAGGACTATTTTCAGCAACATTGCCTGAAGAATTAGAACAACTTACCTCAAAATTTATGCGTAATCCTTATAAGATTATGGTAAAAGCTGAACAACTTACATTACAAGGTATTGCACAATATTTTGTGAGTGTCGAAAACGATGAACAAAAATATCAAGTATTAAAAGACTTATTTCAAACGCTAACACTTTCAATGACAATTATTTATTGTAATAGCACAAAACGAGTTGATGAACTTACTGAAGCACTAAAAGAAGATAACTTTCCTGTGAAAAAGATTCATGGTAAAATGGATTCGAAGGAACGAAAAGCTAACCATGAAGATTTTAGATGTGGTAGCACTCGTGTTCTTGTTACATCAGACTTATTTGCCAGAGGAATTGATATTCAACAAATAAGCATTGTTATTAATTTTGATATTCCAAAATGTCAACATACTTATTTGCATAGAATTGGTCGTTCAGGTAGATGGGGAAGAAAGGGAGTAGCAATTAATTTCCTCACAAAATATGATGGTGCGCGATTGCGTCATTTTGAAAAATATTATGATACACAAATTGTTGAAATGCCGATGAACTATCAAGAACATTTAGGACTTTAAATTCGTCCAGTATATAAACATCTTTTCTAGCAATCTATAAATGGATAAAAAACAAAATCAGTTTGTTTTGCCTATAAACTTTTTATCTTATAAGCAAAAATTATTCGACAATCTATATGACGATTTAGAATTAATAGATAACAAAAATGGCGATGAATCTGTCTATGAAACAACTTTTAAACCTGCGACAAAAGTTGGAAAACTTTTTTTACCCAGATGGTCCAATTATTATACCACAGATAAGAAGTTTCTAAAAGAATCTCAGAGTTTTTATAAAAATATAAGTGATATATCGCAAGATAAAGAAGTTGTAGATACTGCATATGACTGTTGGAATAATTTAAAAAGCGAAACAAATTTCTGTGAAAAATATTATTATCTTGAATGGGACCGCTTAAAATTTTTAAATAAGTCATCAGCATTTTTATCCTTTTTAAGTTTTTATAATATTGCTTCACCTGCTCTCAATCTAATGGCACCATTTACCTTACTATTAGTGCCTTTTTTAATGTTAAAGGTAATGAAAATGAAAGTAACATTCACAAGTTACAAAGAAGCTATGGTGACGGCAATTAAAAGACACGCGATAGGCAAATTGTTTTTTACCTTTAATGAAGTAGAACTATCTCAAAAAGTTTATTTCAGTGCAATGATAGGATTATATTTTTATAATATTTATCAAAATGCTGTTACTTGTTATAGATTTTACAAAAACTTAAATACTATCATCGACGATTTTAATAAATTTAAGACTTATCTAGAACAAACTATTGAAAAAATTACATATATACAAACAAAATCTAAGACATATGAATCTTATGGTAATTTTCGTTCTCATTTAGAAGGTTTTAAACAGAGACTACAAGACAAATTAAATAAAATTTCAATTATTACTAATTCAGGTATATCAATTAAAAATCTCTCTAATATGGGGAAAATAATGTCCACTTTCTATGATCTTTATTGTGATGATGACACAGATGATTGTATGAGGTTTAGTTTTGAATTTAATGGATATTTTGATACTCTTTGTGGTTTAAGAAAAAATATTGATGATATGAGATTAAATCCGTCAAAATTCAGTGATAAAAATAAGGTTGTCTACAAAGTCAAAAATATTTACTATCCTATGTTAAGCAAAAAAATTATTACAAATGATATTGATTTGCGTAAAAATATTATTTTAACAGGTCCAAATGCTGCAGGGAAAACTACACTTTTAAAATCTAGTATAATAAATTTACTTTTTATTCAACAAATAGGTTATGGATATTTTAAATCTGCCAAAGTAACACCATTCGATTATATTCATAGTTATATCAATATACCAGATACATCATCAAGAGATAGTCTATTTCAAGCTGAAGCTAGAAGATGTAAAGAAATCATTAATGTGGTGAAAAGTAATCCTAATGCTCGTCATTTTTGCATATTTGATGAATTATATTCAGGAACAAATCCACACGAAGCTATTAGTAGTGCTTATTCATATCTTTTATATCTTAGCAAATCGAAAAAGATAAAATTTGTATTAACAACACATTTTACACGATTATGCAAATTACTTGATAAACACAAAAATATCAAAAATAATCATATGGAAACAACTATAATCAATTCAATTCCGCAATATAGTTATAAAATGGAAAAAGGTATTTCTGACATAAAAGGAGGTCTTTGTGTATTAGAACAACTAAATTACCCTAGAGAGATTTTAACCGAGGCAAATAATTTATTAAAACAAATGTAAAATATACGTTTAAAAAGTAATTTTAATATGAATATAATAAACAATGACGATGAGAAATTTGGTTATTAGTTTAGGAATTACTACACTTTCAAGCTTTTTAATTTACATGTATTTTAGAAACCGTATGTCCGACGTAGAAAGTAAAGTTGATATTATGTTTCAATTAATTCAAGAACATACTGCCGCAAACGATGCAGCAGCTGCTGCCGCAGCATTACAAAATACTCACAGCCAAAATAATTTGCCGCCAAGTGCATTCACACAAGAAAGTTACCATTCGGAGACTAGCGGTAATTTAGTCGATGTTTCAGATGATGAAGATGGTGGTTCTTCGAGTGAAGAAGTAAGTGACGATGAGGATGATGAAGATAATCACTCTACAATGCCACAGTTAGATGAGAATGATCTTGAACATTTAAGAGAAAATATTTTTGAAGAAGTAATTGAAAATGTTAAGAAAATTAATTTGAATATTCACGGTTCTGAAACATCTTCACCGAAAGATAGTATTATATTGAATAATTTAGATGATTTAAAAATGGTGCACGGCACGGATTCAATACACCTCGATACACATATGCAACAAGATATAGAAGAAGTTACTACCAATGAATTAGTCATTGACGATGCACAATTAAATCTAACTAAATTAAGCGAAGAATCTCCTGAAATAAACGATTCAGATGAATCAGATAATCAATCAGATGAAAACAATGATTTAAATGATATTATATTAGAAGAACTACCTGATAATACTGCAGAAACAATCACTGTTTCGGAAGAAGTTATTTTAAATCACGATATATTAAGAAAAAAAACTGTATCTCAATTAAAAGAAATAGCTGCACAAAAAAATTTACAAAAATATAAAAGTTTGACGAAAAAAAGATTAATAGACCTTATTTCAAATAGTCAGTAATAATTTTATCTCTAACAAATATATATATATTATGAGTTGGGGAACTTGCTATTCAGGATCTAATAATATTCATATGGGATTTCCTGCATTAATGAGCGATGGTAGATTATATGCAAACTGGGATCCAGCTTGTGAAATGAATAACGCTCTTAAAGCAAAGGAAGGTATCAAAAATAACTACGAATACAGACAATACCTAATTAAAAATGGAAATCAAGTAATGCATCAAAATGCTATAGCTGCTTGCGATAACTGTTGTGCCTGTAAAGAGAATTATAATAAAACTCCAAGAGTTAACGATAAATATATTTTCAAATCTTGCTCAGATAAAACAGTGCCTTTTGGATATGAAAATAGTGATTTAAAAAATATGTATCTATCAAGTCAAGATTTGGCTAGTAGATTGGCAGCACCTATTCTTACACAAAGTGATTATTTGGCCAAAGGAATTCAAAACTATAATTAAATAATATTATACACAAATCAAATATTATTTAAGAACTTTTAAGTTTATATAAGATATATGCGCATATTAAGTATCGATGTTGGTATTAAAAATTTAGCCTTTTGTCTTTTTAATATACATTCAAAAACTAAATACAGTATAGAAAAATGGGATGTTATTGACCTATGCAATGAGATAAAAGAAAAATGTTGTGGTTTGACAAAAGACAAAAAATGCACAAAATTTAGCAAATATTATAAAAATGATAAATATTATTGTAAAACTCACGCAAAAAAAGAAGTTTATAAAATACCAACACGAGAATTTTGCAAAGCAAAAATGAAAAAAAAAATATTAAAAGATTTGAAACAAATATGTTGTGATTTCGATTTAAGTTTTACAAAGAAAAATCTCAAAAAAAAAGATTATTTAGAAAAAATCAATGAATATATGAATGAAAACTATTTTGAATCTATAATAAAAACAAAAGCAAGTGATTTGAATTTAATAGAATATGGTAGAAATCTAAAAAACAGTTTTAGTAAAGACTATTTTCAAAATATAGATATTGTCATAGTTGAAAATCAAATAGGACCATTAGCCTTAAAAATGAAGGTTTTGCAGGGTATGATTATGCAACATTTTATAGAGCAAGAGTGTCCTATTATAGAACAAATCTCTCCAAGCAATAAATTAAAGAGTTTTATTGGAAAAAAGAAAACAACATACGGTGAAAGAAAGAAATTAGGTATCAAGTATACAAGAGAAATTATACAAAAAAATAATTTCTATAGCCAATGGATGGAGCATTTTGAACGACATAAAAAAAAAGATGATTTAGCTGATTCTTTTCTTCAAGGAATTTGGTATATTAAAGAGAAAAAAATTTAATATAATAATAGTGCGTCTTACTTAAAATTAAAAGTTCTATTTAAAACATAAATGACAGAAATTATTGAAATAGGATTAAGTGATAATAAACCAAGGAATTTAACAGTTAGTAGTAATAACGAAAAAGGAACAATAAAATTATCAGGTTTGCCTCCAGTATCAATTCCAAAATCTCCAAAAAAATCTGTTAATTTTGGACCAGGAGCAGATTTATTGATGAACCATCATAGAAAATCAAATCCTAGCTCACCCAAATCAGATTTAGGTTTATCTGAATTAAATAATATTACTCTAGATGATGTCCCCAATGCATTGCGCAGTGCTCCTCCTCCACCTACAAGAGGTTCACTTTTTGCTACAGCAACAAAATCAGTAGATAATAAGGAACCAATAAAACTAAACATAAATAACATAGGAAAAGATTTGAATAAACCGTCTATTTTAAAATCGTCTTCTTCAGAAAAAAATGGCAAAACCTGGGATGGTTATGGCAAATTTAATAATATTCCTGTAGATCCAACAAAAAATATCTCGGCTGTTCCAAAACTATCAAAAGAACAAGAACTCAGAGAAAAATTAATTTATTTAAGAAAACTGGAAACTCTTGAGAAAAAAGGAGTTTCATTAACTAAAAAATATAATATGGATTCATCCCTATTGGAAATGAAAGGCGAATTTGAAATGATTAAAGCTGAGAAAGAAAAGAAAAACAGTGTAAAATTTCAAGGAAAAATGTTAATGGCCTGCGTATCGGGATTAGAATTTTTAAATAATAAATTTGATCCTCTTGATATGAAACTAGATGGCTGGAGCGAATCTATTAATGAAAATGTTGAAGAGTATGATGATGTATTTGGAGAATTGCACGAAAAGTATGGTGATAAAGCTAAAATGGCACCAGAACTCAAACTATTATTTATGTTGGGTGGCAGTGCTGTAATGGTACATATGACCAATACTATGTTTAAATCTGCTATGCCTGGTATGGATGATATAATGCGACAAAATCCAGAACTTATGCAACAATTTACACAAGCCGCTGTAAATACAATGGGGAGAGATAATCCTGGAATGGGAGGATTTATGTCAAATATGATGGGTATGGGAGGACAACCACCATCTATGCAACCACCTATGCAACCTCCCATGGGAAGTCCACCAGGTCCTCCGGAAAATATGAGACGAATGCCACCACAAATGCAAAGAAGACCGCCTACAACTAGACCTGATATTGGTATGAGTCGAGGTGCTCCAACTTTTAATGATGCAGAGAATATGGAGAGTTCTTTTGCATCAGCGAAAGATAAAATGCAAAAATCTAAAAGAAATACTAGACCCGAAATGAAGGGGCCAAATGATATTGGTGACATTCTTGCTGGACTTAAAACAAAAAAAATAAATTTGGCCGAGAAATCCAATAGTGTAGTAAGCATTGATGAAATAAAAGAATTAAATTCAACAAATCTTAATGCACCTAAAAGCAAAAGAAGGCAAAAATCTGAACGTAATGTTGTTTCATTGAATTTATAATTTAATATTTACATTTAAAAATATCAAATTATATATCTTATAAATGGTAAAATTACTTTATTGTATTCGACACGGAACAGCATTGCATAACGATTTTTTTTGGACACAATTAAAAGAAAAGGCTTATAAGTATTTTCACGATACTCCATTAACTATAAAAGGTATCATGGAGGCAGAACTTTTGGGAAATGAATGGAAAGAAATTAATGATATAGAACTTATTGTTACTTCTCCTCTTATGAGAACATTGTGCACTACAGAAAATATATTTTATAATAGAAAAATTCCTGTAATAGTATATGATGGCATTAAAGAACATCCACAATCGGAAGAATGGTGTAATCTTAGATCAAGTAAAACTATATTAATGGAGAGATTTCCTGATTATAATTTTTCAGATTTAAAAACAGAAAATGATACTGAATGGCAAAGAAAAAAATTGCCGGAAGAAGAAGAAATGAAAAAATTAAATGAAAGGATAGAAAAATTTAAAAGATGGATAATGGCTCGACCAGAAAAGAAAATAGCAGTTGTTAGTCATAGTTCTTTCTTAGGTAAAATGATGTTTAAAAAAATTGGAGATGAACAAAATGAATTAAAACATTGTTATCCATATGAGTATGTTCTAACATTATAAATAATCATCAGCAGGAGTAGATGGTCTTCTAACAGCAAGTTTTGCTAATTTGCCTTTTGAATGTGTTTTTTCCATATAGTTATGAATGCAATAAAGTAGTGCATTTTCATCCCCCCTTGCTATAAATTCGTGCACAATTTCATCTCTATTCGAGAATGATGATTTTATGTAAAAAGAAACAAGGTCTTTTTCGTAATATATAAATGCCATATATATATTATTTATCTTTTTATTATATATATATGTTTGACAGTATCACAAATAAAACTAAACTTTTTGAAGAATCATTGGGTATAATTGATGGATTATTTCTTTTATTTCTTGCTATCTCAGGTAATTTTTTGGCAGAAACTTTAGGCTGTCAAACACAAGAATTATTCACCAACAGCATTATAGCTAAACAAATTATGACCTTTTTTATTATTTATTTTACAATAGATTTTTCAGATAAAAATATTGAAGACCCTGGCACTAAATTAACAAAAGCAGGATTAGTCTATTTGTTCTTTTTACTTTTTACTAAAATGGATTTGAAACCAACGGTGCTTGTATTTGTTCTTTTATTTGGTATTTATGTTTCCACTAGTTATAAAAAATATTATGAGGCAAAATTTAAACAAAATGATAAACCTTCCAAAGAAGATAAAAATACCCATTCTGAAAAAATGGCAAGTATGATACAAACACAAAAAACATTAATGGGTATTGTGGTGGTGACTATATTAGCAGGATTCTTTATGTATTATCGTGAAAAAAAAATAGAATATAAAGAGACATTTAATTTACAAAAATTTATTTTTGGTGTGGTTAAATGTAAAGGAATGAATTAGTATCTCATCATTATAGTGTATAAAATCATTCCTAGAACCATATAATATAATTTAGATAAATCATTTCTTGATAATTTCCTAACTTATATTATATGGTTCTAGGAATGATTTTATACGAATCTGTAGATTTAGCTTATAATGTAGTAAAAATAGGATATAATGGTGTAAGAGGATCTTATTATTGGTGGTATGGAATGGATTATCCAGAAGTCCAACTGCAAAAAGATTCAACAAAAGCATTGTTGCTGTTGGAAGATAGAATACATCATTTAGAGAGATTATTAGAAGATGCTGAGAAAAAGGCTGAGGAATCTAAATAGGTATACCATATTTTAAGGTATCGTGAAACCACGATGCTGTTTTCATTGAACGAGGCATCCACCAGGTCTTGCCAGAAAATCTGCCACTTTTCCAATATTGTTTAGCTGTCATTCTCTTTTTTTTGTTTCCTCCACGTTTTTTGCGTGTTTTTTTTCCACCTATCAAATTTTTGCGTTCATTCATTGCATTTTTTCTTGCCCCTCCTTTCTTCTTTCTTCTTCTTCTTTTTTTGGTTTTGCGTTTTTTACCTCCCCCCATTCTTGTGTTATTCATTTTTGATGCTACACCACCCTTTGTTTTACGCATACCTTTTAATCTCTCTAACATTGCATTCATTTCTTGTTTTCGTTTTGCTTTTTTAGATTGTCGGTTTCTTCTGCGTTGCAATTGAGCATTTGTTAATTTACTGGTATTACTCGAATTTATGTTTCTTTCTGCAATTTGAGCCTTTGTTAAATTTTTTACTTTGTCGTTTCCTTTTAATTGTAATATTTTTAATTCTTTACTTGTTAAATCGCGTTGAGGTGTTTTTTTACTTTCTCCTCCACCTCCTCCCGGTATTCCTCCTTTAGAAATTGGATAACAACCACGAGGTTTTTGATTAGCCATCACACCTATATATTCAGGTTTATCATTAGTTGCATCCCTCTCCGCCCAAGTTTTACGCATTGCCCATTCTCCTAATTTATCGCTGCCAGGAACCCAATAACAATCACTAATATTAGCTGCGCGTGTGCATTTTTCTTCAGACATATCTCTACACTTTTTAGGGTCATTTATGTGAGGTTGATTCTCAATATAATAATTTAATAATGCAAAACGATTCGTTAAATCGTCTTGATATCCCAAAACCATTTGAAATAATTCGTCTTTCTTTTCTGTTTCTGCATTTTTATTTTTTAATCTATACAATAAACCGTGCTTTTTTTTATAATATTGTTTTATAAGATCTTGACCATCCTTTATTATTTGTTGTAATTTTTCTTGAAACGAAATTTTTTTGGCAGGCTGTGGAGAATCATATAACCCTCTATCAATACTTTCTCTTAAAAGATCGCATCTTGTGTTTGCTTCTTTAAAAATATCCTCAATAGTTGACATAAATATATAATATAAAAATATATTTATTTCTTGCGAGTTTTTCTGTTTCGTTTTTTGCGTTTTTTCCTAGTTTTTTTACGCCCCCCACTCTGCCTGGTATTACGTATGTCCGGTCTTGACTCATTAATATCAATCCACTTACAACTTGCACCATTATCATCTTCTAAATCATCGCATAACCGAATAGCTCTATTTCTATCAGGGCAACAATCCCAACTAAACACATATTCAATTGATTTTCCTTCTATTTCTACCATACCCGTGTGACGTTCTATAAAAAAATACTTATTATCATCCACATCATTATTATCTATAACGTGTTCTAAATCATCCAATAAGTATTCTCCCATTTCAGTATTCTTTACTAAATCAGATGTTAGATGGTCATTAATAAATTTGCGTATAGATGATTTATTTTTTCTTACTACCCACGCTCCTTCAAAACCACCACCTTTTGCATTTCTACTACCACCTATTATTCTCTTTCCAATATTTTTTAACGCATTAAAATGATAATCACAACTCATATCAACATTACTTTTGACTTTCTTCATTGAAAATGGTATGGCTTTACCACCTGGTCCGCGCGTTTCTTGTAGAAATAAATTTACACTTATCATTATTTGATTTGAACCTATTTTTCTTATAAATAATTTATTTCCTTGTTGAACATTAATTATTGAATCACGTATTTTATATTGTTGCCCTTTCTTAGGTTGATTAAAGTTATTTGTTTTTTTATTATAAATAGCAGATGGAATAAATATAGTTCCTTTTGCAAGTAACTTATTTATAATTTTTCTAATTGTATTATCAGTTTTTTTAGTGCTACCACTTGGCATAACTCCCATTGTCCAGATACCTATTAAACTCTTATCGTGATATACATATTTTGTCGAAACATTTTTTAGTATTCTTTTGTTTTTACTAAGAGAATTAGATTTTAGAAATTTAATATCATAAGAATTGGCTGGAGCTGCATTAGTATGTCTATAAACGCCCATTTTTGCTTTTTCTCTAGGAAATTGCGTTAATTTAACGAGTCCATTAGTCAAATTTTCTGTGTCAAAATTCAGTTTAATAATTTTAGCAGTCATACCATATCTCTCTTTATCATTGGGGTCTAGATACACTACTTTATCTCCCTTATTTATAAGAGTTTTTTTTCTTGATTGAACTTTTTCTATTTGGTTTTGTATATTTTCATTTTTAAGTATAAATTTTCTATTACCAGTTAAATTTGTAGTATATTCTACTATAAACCGAGCACGAGCAATATCAGCCATCATTATATAAATAGATAGATTTAAATATCCATTTATATATTTCCGTTATAACCATTTAATAAACGTAAGTTTTCTCGATATTTTTCTTTCTTTTTTGCTTTATCCAAAATTGCCATAGCTTTATTTAATTCATCTTGTGAAATTTCACCATCGCCATTAGTATCAATTACATCAGCAAAGTTTCTCCATTTTTTTGGAATGAGACAATAACTACTTTTCTCATTAAAAAGATGTTGTGTTAAAACATTAAACACAGCTGTTAATCCTAAAGCAGTAATAATATCACGACTTCCCATCCAGGAAATTGCAAAAATTAACATTTGTCTTGCTAGAGTATTTCTTAAATACTGTTCCTGAGATTTACTTAATTCAATAGTGATATATTTCGAACCCACATTTAACATAATCATAACTAATCCAGCAAAAAATCTACTGTTATTTAAGCCTTGTAAATAACCAAATATAGTCTTTATCATACTTAATATTTATAAATATTTAATTTTTACAGCTGTCAATTTATTTGTTAAATTCTCGTAATGTTTGTTTATATTTTTTTTAAGATTTCGTCTATGTTTATGAAATGTTTGTTTTGTTTTTGTAGCCATTTTTTTTGGTAAGAATGGCTCTCTTTTTATAGATTTAAAAAGAGAAGAAATGATAATCACAGCAAATAAACAAGCAAAACAAAATTTAATCATTTATATTAACTGTTTAGAATATTCCTTCAGACCTGGGATTATTAACAACTCTTACAGTATCCATATGATTAGTCATTAAAGCACAACCACCTGGCGCCGTTTTAGCATATTCCGAAGCTCTCATACTAGTCATAATATTGTCATTAGTTGTGTAAGCCTTAATAGTTGATTCTAAATCTGTATAATCAGCCGCATTATCTAGTGTATAATTTGAAAATGACTCCTTTTCTGTTGGTATAATCTCTTCTACTTTTTCTTCTTCTGTAAGTGTCATTTCTTCAAATCCTTCAAAATTTTGATTTAACAAAACAACAGTAATCGCAGCCATAAGTAGACCAGCATTTGTTCCAAATTGATGAGAAATAAAAATAATTAGACAAACCATAAAAGCCTTTCCTAAAACACTATTAGCAAAATCTTTTAATCCAGTTATAGAGCCGTTAAACAAAATTACCACTAAAATTGCAACTAAAATAATTTCAACATAAGCTTGCATATATACAAACATTAGATATATATTTTCCAAATATGATAAATATATATATTTACATTCCAGCTAATAAGGGTGTTTGTTTGTTAACAACAGCCACTGTATCTAAATGATTTGTCATTAAAGCAGAACCAGCCGGCGCTGTTTTAGCATATTCAGCTGCTCTCATACTTCTCTTAATATTTTCATTCGTATCTAACATAGTTAAAGTAGATTTAAGACTAGGATAATCAGCAGCATCATCCAATGTGTAATTAGAAAACGTTTCTGGTATTGTTCCAGGTATTTGAACACCGGCCTGTGCTGCTGCTTTTAATGCTTCTCTTTTATGTGATTCTGTAAGAGGAGGTCTTTGTTCATTTGATTGCCCACTAAAACATTCATTATCACCGGGTTTACATTTATTATTGGTAAAAGTTTCACACGGGTTTGTACTACCCGCTTCACATCTTTTCACGCACGCATCCTGCAGCTCTCCGGGGGGGTTGTCTTTACAACACGCACAAGGAGTACTATTATTTTCAGCACCTTCTTTAATAGTGCCAGGATTATTTAGTAAAACTACACCAATAATTGCTGATAACAAACCTGCATTCATACCAAATTGGTGAGATATTGCCACAATCATAATAATTAAAATAGCTTTACCTAAACCACTTTTAGCAAAATCAGTTACAGCTGTTGGCGGTTGATATAATAAAACAATAAGAACAGCTACTAGTGATAATTCAACATAAGTTTTCATTATATATAGCATTAGAGATATTTTTCAGTTAGAATCTGAAATTAATATCTCTTTTTTTATATAATAATGTCTTTACAATATTCAGAATATAATCCATCAGATGATAATTCAGATAAAAAGACAACAAATAAAAGAGGCGCTACACGAAAAAGAAGATGTAAAATTGGAACAAATAAAATCCAAAATTTGCTAAAATCTGTTGAGGGTATGGATAATGAGTCTAGCAATTTAGCAGATTTTAATCCACCTCCTAAGCCAGAACTTACTCAAATGCGAGAGAAAGAAACAGATACTCCTAAATCACAAGAACAAGAAACAGATGATTCAGATACTCCTGTGCAACCACATGATTATCAAACATTTAACAATGAAGCAGTAAATAACCAATATTATCAACAATATGTTCCTTATTATACTCAATTGGCGAATCAACAAGCAGTGAGTGGAGATAAATCACATCTTCTAGAAAAACTAAATTATATGATTACACTTTTAGAAGAACAAAAAGAACATAAGACTGACAATATTACTGAAGAACTCATTTTATATATGTTTTTAGGCGTTTTTGTTATTTTTGTAGTTGATTCTTTTGCTAGAGCAGGTAAGTATACAAGATAGATTAATTTAATAAAAAGACTTTTTCTGATGGGATTGGTCTATGAGCAAAATTATAAAAATAGTATGAAGCACTACTCTCAAATAATAACTTATAATTTTTAATCATATATTTAGCAATAGTATTATTGTGAGAAATGTTTTCAACAAAAAGTATCTGATACTTAAATCTCTCTATACACATAACTAAACAATCTAAAAATCCATCAAGAAATTTTCCTTCTGATAAACCATTATTAAAAGAAGCAATGCACTCAATAGAGGGTTTTGAATCGTAATAAGTATGTGAATTTCTAAAGACATATACTGCTTTTGCATCTCTGTCTTCAATAACTAAGCCAATATGTAGTAGATTTTTATCTACTAGATGTTTCAAATGACTATAATTAGGACTTATGTAACAATCAACATTTTTCTGAATGAATTTATCAAGTTCGTAATAAAGTCTCATACTTGTGTCACTTAACAAAACACTTTTGAGAGTTGGTTCTTTTAAATTTATCTCTTTGGAGAGATAATGCAAATCAAATCCATAATTTTTATAAGCACATAAAGGCACTATAGCAGTCGTTTCACCTTCTCTTTTAAATAAAAATACAGTATTATCGTATTTGTGTCTATGATTATAGTAATGCGAATATATCGTTTTTGGAGCCATACCTTTTTTTCTATAACGTTTATGCACACACAAAAAATCGACATAATATAAATTTATATTATGATTATCAACAACGCATTTTAAAGGTCGTGTTGTCATAGATGAAACAAGAGTATTTGACATTTTACCATCCATAAAAGATGATTGATTATATAATGAAATAAAACAAGATTTGTTATGACTCTTAAAATAATCAGTAATATTTTCAGTAGTAGGTTTATAATTTTCATATTTATTAGGCATATAATGAGCTTTTATCAATGTTGCGAATAGTGCCTTTTTTTCAGTTGAAAGCGTGGAAACATCATAAAATTCAACTGTTGAATCAAAAAACTTATTTATTTTTGGATTATTATGTTGAATAATTCCAGGAGGAAATAACCAATATCGTAAATTATGAAAATGAAACACTGGTTGAATTGACCAGAAAGGGTATTTTACTTTATAATAAATATAACTTATAATAATAAAAAGGACAACTATTCCTAGTATATTTTTTATCATTAGAGAGATTGGGCGTTTTATTTTTTAATAAATAACGCGATTATGCTGGTTTATAAAGAATATACAAATATTGATATTCATACTGAGCTGAAACCATATCTACCTTACCTTTCAAAATAAATCCAGAGCTTTTGGCTAAACTTAAGATATGCTTTTGCGTAGGCATATATAATTTATGTGTATTTTGTCTTATATTTTTAGTTTTATCATCTGTAATTGTTTCAACAAATTCGGCTTGATTATCGCCTTTAAGATCAAATACTGCTTTATAGCTGAAATCTTTAAATTTAATTAATGATTTCAATATTCTCTTTTTTGCATATTTTTGGGCAGAAACAAGGTGAAGAGGGTCGGCTGTATTTAAAATAGGGTCAAATTTATTTCTATTAACTAAGTGTAAAACAAGATAACCACCAGGTCTCAACCAATTCATACAGTTTTGGAAAAATTGTAATTTATTTTTAATATGGTAAATTGTAAAATATAATGCTGTGATATGTGTAAATGTATTGGATGAAAATAAAATAGTTTCGCTAGTTTTTCCTGTTTTAAATTCTAAACCAGGAAATTTTCTTTTTGCAAATGCAGTCATATTAGGAGCATCATCAACTCCTATTGCTTTTATACCTTTGTTAGCCAAATCATTTACAAATCGTCCCGTTCTAGAACCTAAAACTAATATTAAACTCTGTGAAGTGGGTTTTGTTATTCTAACAATCTCTCCAACTTCAAATTCATTTTTTACTTGGTCATAAACTAAATCATCATAAATACTTGTATAAAATGGATCAAAAATATCAGTGCTTGTTTTGGATACAAATTTTTCAGTTTGACCAATTCCACTATATCCTTCTTGCATAGGAGCATTTCTATTAGCAATTATTACTAAAATCAGCGTGATTCCTAAGAAAAATACAATTTTAGTCCAACGACTAGATTTATTAAAATCTCGTATTGATTTTTTAACTGTTTTTAAAAGATATTTCAACATCTATATGTATTATTGTTATTTTTTTTATAAAGAAAAATAATATATATGAATGAACTTAATATTAATGATAAACGGACTCAAAAAGAATTCAAAGGAATAACATTTTCACAGTATAAAAAAACAGATGTAAAAAAACAATTACTAAATAGTTTATTTTCCGGAGTATTAGAAGAAGCTTGTTATTGGTCAGCAGAATTTATTTGTGCTGGTCATTTTGCTGAATTATGGGAAATAATACTGCATTTTATAGGTAAGAATATACATTTAGGAAATCCTAAATTACCAATTTATATTGAATTAAGATATGAAGAATTTAAAAATATAGTAAACAAAGGTTACATTGATAATGAAATTAAAATGAGAAATAATCAAGATGTTAGAAAACTATTTGCAGAAATAATATGTGTTTTATGCAATTCGCATAAAAGAAATCCATTATCTAACATAAAAATAGACCCAAAAGATTTTAATCTTCAAAATTTGACAGGCAAATTAAAGGCAAATAGTCTAGATTACGGTAAAAAAGTATTTAAAACAAAAGACCCAAAAGATTTATTTATAGCTATAAATGAATTCATGTATAATATTTCTAAACCTATCAATAATATTACTGTTGCATATTGGTGGCTTGAATGGATTTTAGCTTATGAAACAACTTGTAAAAAAAATAAAAAGAATATTTTGAAAGCTGAAAGACGTTCTAATATGCCTGTTTCAAATATTTTTCAAGTAGACATCATTTGGATTATATGGGAAGGCATATTACACGAAAGTTTAAATAGAGGAAGAGGAATAACAAAACTATTAAAATCTCTTTTGAATACTTTCTGTATGCGATATAGTTCAGGAATCAAAAAAAAAAGAAGATTCTTAATTTATTTTGCCATTTCTCTTATCTTATTACCCATTGATTTAAATATAAAAATAATAGAAGGTGAAACACAAATTCAAAAAATAAAAAAAGGAATAAATGTTATTTATAAACAAATAAAGAAAAATGAAATTCAACCAAAAACAGGATATTTGTTTAATAATCTTAATGCAGGAAATTTAGAAAAGACAGTTGCTAAGCTAGATATTATGAATAAATTAAATGGATTTATACCGCGTAACAATTAAATTTATATGTTTTTTTTTGAATAATTAATATATTAATATTTATATATATAATGAGTCGCAGTTATAATGGAGACTATGGGAATTATAGAAGATGGAGTCAGCGTGACCCAAAAAATATTAAAATTTGTGGTTCATTGGGTGCCACAGGTCCATCAGGGCCATCTGGTCCCACAGGTGATACAGGAGCAACAGGTCCAACAGGTCCCACAGGGAAAATGGGGCCGGCAGGAGAGCAAGGACCAAAAGGAACCACAGGTCCTACAGGCTTGCAGGGAGATACAGGTCCTATAGGTCCCACAGGCTTGCAAGGCCCAAAAGGAACAACTGGTGGACTAGGACCGCAAGGAGATTGTGGATTGGATGGAAATTCGTCGGTATGGGAGTTGTCAGGCACAGCAACCCCAACATTCTTCGATTTAAACGGGCCACCAACAACTTTTGACAATGTAGTATCGGTTAAAATCAACTATGGTGACTTCTTTGGTATAGATATGGAAAATTGGTTACTTGATGCTCAACCGGGTGATCACGTGACAATCCGCGAAAGATGTGTATTTGGTAATTTTGGAACATATCAACTTTTGGGTAGCGCAGGACCTTTTGCCGGAGCTCTACAGTGGTTTTTGAGTTGGATCAGTGGTGCGACGGCAGTACCAATGACATTCGGCACTGAATATATAATAGGATACACACAGATAGGACCTTCTGGGAGTGCCGGTGCCATAGGCCCAACAGGTCCCACAGGTGATACAGGAGTTACAGGTCCTACAGGTCCTACAGGGCCACAAGGAGCAACAGGTTCTACAGGCGCAACAGGTTCTACAGGCGCAACAGGTTCTACAGGCGCAACAGGTCCTACAGGCCCACAAGGAGCTACAGGCGCAACAGGTCCTACAGGCCCACAAGGAGCTACAGGTTCTACAGGTCCTACAGGGCCAAAAGGAGCAACAGGTTCTACAGGCGCAACAGGTTCTACAGGCGCAACAGGTCCTACAGGGCCACAAGGAGCAACAGGTTCTACAGGCGCAACAGGTTCTACAGGCGCAACAGGTTCTACAGG
>Ga0233413_10000020_pt1 | contig 88208 bp, 87 predicted proteins | sample Na_anoxic_6_MG_FD_189019 | JGI IMG/M metagenome (GOLD analysis project Ga0233413, IMG submission 189019) | Seawater microbial communities from Saanich Inlet, British Columbia, Canada - Na_anoxic_6_MG | ecosystem: Environmental > Aquatic > Marine > Inlet | place: Canada: British Columbia...
GATAAAGGAACGTCTTTTTGAGTATCTACCAAATTGACGCATTCAATACCAAGATCGTTACATAATTTAACCAACCTATTTACAATACCTCTGTTAAATTCGCCTTCGTATAATATTTCTCCGTCAGGCCATAATGGAGAACGTTTACCAGCTGTTTGGTAAACACCGTCAATTATACCTCCATGCCCATTATCAAAAATCCAAAGATAATTAGACTCTTTATTAGTTGTTGGCTTTACTGTAACATCAAAATTACATTTACAGTTAGGACATTTTACTAACTTACTCATCTTTATTTATTTTTAAGAGCCTTAGCAATATGCTCTGTTGCGTTTCCACTTGCGTAAATTCCAAAAACCCACTGCATAAAGCCTATCCACTCGTCAGAACTTGCTTTGTTAAACCAAACAAATACTGTCGCTAATATTGTTAAAATCAACGCAAAAGTTAATTTTCTACCTCCTATAAAATTGTATAATTTATCCATAATTAAATTGTTTTAGTAATAATAGTTACTCTTTTATTTAAACTTTTAATGTCTTTTCCAATAGTTAAAAATTGTTTTTCTGTTGCGTCTTTATTATTATCCATTTCATTTTTAAGGTACTCTATGTTTCTTGCTTGAGTAGTTGCATTTACATCAACCTTGCGATGAATCTCACTAACCTCTTGGCTTAAAGTCATTGCTTCAGGAGTACGACAATTAACAGCTTTATCAACTTGCTTTAATTTTGTTTTAATATACATGAAAAAACCTAACCCTAAAATTATAGTTGGTAAATCGTATTTCTCTAATAATTCTAAAATTGCGTTTAATTCCATTTTTTTATTTTTTTAAAATTGATAACCATTTAAAACAAACTCTCTAACTAAAATATTGTTTGGAGTAGAAACCCCACTTGTATTAAACGATTCAAATTCAACGTCAAATACATCTCCAACAACTGCTGATCCTATTACACTAAAACTAAAGTTTTGCGCCCTACCTTGCCTTATTTCAGGATAACCAATTGCAAAAGGAATAGCCGTACCATTTGAGCGCACTCTACACGCTATAAAACCGTCTCCACTCATTTCAACAGTTCCCGTAATAGATACAAAGAAATTACCGTTATTTTTATTGTTATAAGTAAAAGAACAATTTGGAACGCTTGTAATAACTCTGTTTGTAACAGGAAAAGTTGGCGTATTTGTGAAAGATCCTCCAACATTTGCCTCGTTTAATACTTGTGGGTTTGTAGTTCCTGTATTTAAGTCGTTTAAATTTCCAACTATTGACAAAGTACCTTTAGAGTTAGCGTTTATTAAACCCTGATTTGCTTGAATAATATAACTGTTTTGTATATCATAATCAAGAATAGAAACTAAACCTGTTGTTAAGCCTATATTAATAAATGTATTGCCTGAAATTGTGCCAAACCCTGTTGTACTTGTCGCGCTAATATTTATTCCGTTTTGAGTCTGTTTAGGGTGTAAAATACAACCGCTAATATTAACAGCTCCGTTTCCGTTTCCTGAGCCGTTAGAAAGTATTTCAACCATTGAAGTAGTTGCGTAACCGCTTGGAGTAGGTATAGTTGACTCATCAAACCAACGTACATACTCACAGGAACTTATTTCTAATTTTGATACGTTTCTAAACTGGCAACCAATAGTAGTACTTTTAATATACCAAAAAAGCGTCTGTTGTATGTCAACTAAATCAAAACCCTCAATATAATGAACATCGAAACAGTTACGAAATTGACAATTTATGATAGTTAGTATTTTTAATCTGCCGTCATTATAAGCTCCATAATTAAAATTTGTAGCTCTCAAAACAACCTCAGCAGAAGCAGAATTAGTAGAAGAAAGTTTGAGATTTGAAATTTCAAAATTTACATCTGTAACTGTAATAAAATCTCCACCTGTGCCTGTATGCTTTAATTCATCTTTGTCCCTGTCCCAACCTAATAAAACTATACCCTCAGTATTTATAACCAGCCTATGGACACAGGAAACAATTCCTCTAATAAAATAAGTTGTATTAGTTACTAAAGTAATATTATTGCTACCGTCAGGAGTACCAAAATCAGACTCCTGAGAAACCTCAACCATATTAGTACTATTAATAGTTGGCGTAAAAACAACGCCACTACTAACAACGCTCAAAGGATCTCCAACCGTTCCGTCACCTGTTAAAGTCGAATCGTGAGCAACTGAGGTTAAAACGCCTGTCATATCTACAACAACGCCAATAGGGTTTGGATCAAAGTAAAAGCCTGTATTTGTACCTAACCATGTTTCCATAACATCAGCAGAAACAAAAACAATACCCGTATCAGGGTTTAATGTTTTAGTATAAACAAAAGATTTTTTACCAATTTGTAATTCTTTATTAAATCTATCTACTGAAATACCTATATTATTTAATGATTCAGTATTTCCTTCATTAATTAATGGAACTGAATTATAAAAAGAAAAATCATCGTTTAAATTTCTTTTCCAACGAACTTGATCTATAAAAGTAGAAAAATATTCTTCCCTTGTAGTCGTATCAATTCCTCTAATTGATCGCTTATTAATTATTATTTCAAGTTCATTTGCCATCAACTTATTATTTTAAACGGGCCCACTATTAGCAGATGTAAAAAATGTCATTCCATTTGCTATTTGACCATTTGTTAAAGATACATTTGATGCTGTTGCACCCCATTGAGTAGAAGCAAAATTATTACCTCCAGAAAAACCTTCTATAATATCTCCACTACTGTTTTTATAGTGTACAAGCTTATCTGCCAATTCATAGAAATAAGTATCATTAGCTACTGCTGACCAGTCGGCAGATGTGTCTGTTGTTACCGTATAGTTTACTCCTTGTGCTGGTGTTCCTATTACTGTTGTTATTGCCATGTTATAATGTTTGTATATGTATTATAAACTCATCAAATATAACTTTCTGTTCAGCAGTCATATCTGTATAATCTAAAATTATAAAACTTTCTGGTACTGATTCAGTTATTGCATAGAACTTTACAAGTCTTGCTAAAGGATCAGTAATGTTTACCGTTAATAAGTCTTGGGTATCTGAAAACTCATTCATAAAAGCATCTACTCCACTTAAGGGATATATTACTCTTTCATCAGTTTGTTCATTATAGCAAACTATTTGTTGCTCTATAATGTCTATTTTAGTTACGTTTTCCATTATAAAAATATATTACCTTGTGAATCTTCTGTTGTTGCTATGGCTTGTGTTAAATTAACATTGAAAGCACCACCACCTTTATAAGTATTACCTCTTGTTGATATTGCTTGAGCAATATTGGCAGCATATAAATATGGTGCTGATGCGTTTGATAATAAAAATGTGCAATTTAATATAGTTCTAGCTATGTTTCCACCATTCCCTATTATACCATAACCAAGAGCATTGTTCCAATCAGCAAATATGATTGAGTTATGCACTTCGCTACTTGGAATACCAGCTAACATTGATGAGTTACTTGTTGATCTTGACATAGCATTATATGTTTTACCATTAGCCAAATAAAAACCTTTATTTGATGAACTAATACCAGTGCAATTAAAGGATCTTTGATTTAGTTGATAAAAACCACGACCACTGACAGAAATTCCTATACATCCAACAACTGATAAACCATTTGTTAGATTTATACCATCTCCAGAAATTGACCTTCCAACACAATTACTAGCATTGCCAAGTGCATACAAACCTACTCCAGATGTTGATATTCCAGTGCAATTATCTGCAAATCTACTTACGATTATGCCATAGCCAGAATCAGATATGCCAACACAATTTTGTAAATGACCACCAGATATTCCATTTCCAGTTGTAGAATATCCAGTACAATGGCTTATGTTTGCATAAGGTGTAGCACTATAAATTGCACTAGAAGTTGCTCTTGCTACTGCATGGCTTACTGTATTTCCATTATTAGAATTAAAAGTTATTCCAGTACCTCCACCAGTATTTTTAAATGTAGAACCAGATAAATTATTTGTTCCTGAACCGTTAATACCAAATAATAAAGCACAATTATCAAAAGGGTTAGTTCCAACAGCACCAGTTCTTACAACAATTAGATTTAATATATCACAAGATGTTGTTACTGAATTTGCTGTTATTAATGCGTGGATTGATGTAGCGTTATCAAGTGTGTATGTATGACCGTTACCATTGATATTTACACCATCTTTTAAAGTAACGGTAACTGCTCCAGTTTCTACAACATCTGCAAACATTTCAATTGTTTGACCAGCTATAGCTGCAAGCATTGCTAAAGTTAAAGTACTATAGTAAGTGTATGTTCCTGTTGCATCTGCTATTCCGAATACACCACTTGCACCTCCACCTCCACCTGCATCAGCTATTGTAGCAAATGGATTAAGTGCTGTAGGCGCATTAGCATTTATAGCAGCTTGATATTCATTATTTGGTAAAGTTCTTTCTATATTTGACATAATATAATTATCTTATTTGATTAATAACTAAATCAGTAACTCCTGTTGCATCATACGAAAGTTCATTTAATATATTATCGTTTGCATCAAAGGTAACTGTTTCTCCAGGTTTAAGTATTGCACCTTGTACATTAACTATATTAATATTACCTGCATTAAAAAAAGATACGTTCGATGCACCTGCCGCAACAGTACCAATAGTATCTGTAACTCTAAGTAAAGAAGCTGTTTTTAATGTTGTATTTTTTGTTGTAAATAATTCATTATTATCACTAACATTTACTGCAGTTCCGTTTTTATTTATTATTTGAAATTTACTCATTATAATTATTTTTTTTTATTTTATTTTAAACGGGTCCCCCGTCAGTTATTGTCCATAGGTCAGTAATCAATCCTGCTTTTGCCGTTGCTGGTGCTCCAGCATTATATTTAGCATTTCCTGCTGAAAAGGATACACCATTATTGTGTGCTTGTGCTTGCCAACTAACTAATAACAAGTCATAGTTAGCTGTTGAAAACGATGAGCCAAAAAACATAGATGCCGCATTTGTTAAACTTGAAATATTCCACGCTGAGATATCTTGGTCAAAAGCACCAGCATATAAAAACATTGAAGCAAAACTTGTTGCGCTTGAAGTGTCAAGGTTGAGAGGTTGATTAAAAACGGGGCAACCTTGAAACATACCAGACATTTGTGTTACGTTTGAAGTATCAGCCAAAATTATATTAGAATTTAAAACAGTATTTGCATAAAACATATTACGCATATCTAAAACGTTTGACATATTTGTAAACTTAATATCACTATTAAATGAACTACAACCTAAAAACATTTGATACATAGTTGTAACAGCTGAACAATCAAATGTTAATGGACTGTTAAAACTTGAACAATTTGCAAATGTTAAATACATATTTGTTACTAATGAAGTGTCAGGACTATCAGTATAAGTTCCAACCATATTAGTACAATTATAAAATGCAAATTGCATATTACCCCATTGATTTGTACCCCAATTATCAATAGATGAAAGTTTTAATCTGTCCCCAGCACCAGCAAATCTAATTCCATAAAAAGAGCCGTCACAAGAAATCTGATACGTTCCACTTGAAGCGTAAACGTGAGTAAGTTCGGCTTGATTGTAAGTCGTAATAACGTCAGAATTACCATCTCCCCAATATACAGTCATTGAAGTAGTGCCAACTTGTAAAGGTAATACAAAAGTATCTGACGCACTTCCTGCCTGAGTTGTATCTACAGTAAATATAAATTCAGAAGCAGTAGTAGAACCGTATATGTAAGAATTGATAAGCATATTAATATTTTTGTGATGGTGGTTGAAACTTTTCGCTTTGACTTTCAACAGCATCTTTATAATAGTTTTCTCCAGCAATATTATCTAAATAAGTTTCTAATTCGTCCTCTGTTAAGTATGAAAGTATATTTGGCTGTCCTGTTACTAATTCGTTTACATCTATAGGTCCAACATAACCAAAAAGGACAAAGCCTGATTCTCCTGGATCATTATCGTAAACAAGAAACCATCTGTTTACATCGTCTTTATGTATTCCGTGACTCATAATTTTATATTCAATTTCTTTTTAAAATAATAAAGGAGTATCAACTGGTACAAATTCAATCAAAGGTAATTCTTTAACCCAGTCAATACTACATTGTTCAACTTCTTGAAGTGATATTATCCACGTTCCATTTATATCTTGAATAGGGTTAAAGTAACTGTCAGGTGCGTATAGTTGACCGACTAATTCATCTTTTTGTTCTATGCTTAATTCTGCTACTAATATCATACGTTTCTGCTTAAAGTTGTTTGAAAATCTTGTACTACTGTTTCAAAGTCATTTGCCTCTGTATCTGTTAACCCTTCACCAATAGTAGCAAAGGCGCATTCTTTTGCTGAAAATTGAGCGGCTGAGGAATTACTGCCAATTTTCACATAATTAATAGTAGGGGGAATTGCTACACTATTTACGGTTAAATTATCAGTTAATACCCCTTGATGATAATACTTTTCTACTGTTGAATTAATTCGACTACCGATTAGCATTCCTGTTGTTGGTGTAAATAATGAGCCTCTAATAGTTTGTGATGAGTTGAACGCCTTATACGCACTACTTCCATATCTATATAAAAGATACAACGCATCATTACCAATTTCAGTTTGATTGCCAATCGCATCAGTTCTTGAATAAAAAGATAAGTGAGCGTTATTTGTTGAAAGTATATCGTAAGGATTTAAAAAACTATTCGCCCAAGTATTTGTTCCGTTACCTAATGCGCCAGTACTTGAATGAGTCCAACCACCACTAAAAGTTAAACGAAAAGCGCCATCAGTATCTAAAGGGTTTTTTAAATTGTATTTATGTGTCGTTGCTGTACCACCTACCATTGGATAAATCGCGTCCATTTTAGCCCATAAACTATAATTTTTCAAGTCAACAACTAAAGTATTAATAGCTGACATTTGAGTTGGATCTGTTATTCCAGTTGCTGAAATAAATGCGTCCGCGTCAGGATCTGTGGAGGCAGCACTAGCATATATAAAAGGGTTTATAAGCATGCTTATGTTCTTATACCATTTAATGTAATTTGTAATCCTGCTTCTGTTCCTCCAGTTGTAAGAGTTGTAATGTTTGTACTTATTCTATCTCCTTTTGATATAATAGGATTAGCAATAGATGGTTGAGTAGCGGCTGTTAAACTTGTAGCTTCTCCAGAATCAATAGTTAACTCAGTTAATGCACCACTAAAAATACTAACTCCATTTACTAAGATATCTATATCTGTAATTCCTCCTCCACTACCTACAATAGCAACCCCTGCAAATACAGAATCTATAGTCATATCATGTGTTGCAAACATACCTCCAATATTATTAGCTACAACTAAAGGTGTTGTTGCATCTGATGAAGCATAACTCATTTCAACAGCTACATCAATAAGAGGTACTGGTACTACTCCTAAAGGACTAAGAACTGTTCCAGCTCCTGATAATGTTGCATTTGATGTAACTGAAGCTAAACCACCAGAATCTAATGGTATTACTCTTCCATTAATATCTTTATAATAAAGTAAATTATCAGTATCATCTTGATAAATTTCTAAACCATTATTAGTTGCTTTATCAATTTTACTTTTATTTGATCTTCTTACGTTTTTAGTTGACATGATTAATTTAATTTAATTTTGTAAGTATATTTTGAATTTCAGTATATGTTATAATATTATAATTAGTAGTATTATAATAAATGTCATTAGGATTATAATTATTTAAAACTTGTAATCCGTACATTTCTATTTGTAAATCATTTAAACTACAAGTACTTGGAATTCCATAAGATAGATTATTAAAATAAGTCTCAACTTTTTTTGCAAAACTACATTGAAGCTTCCATACTTGTATACGATAACAATTTTTTTGTTCTTCTATTTCAGCTTCTACTAATGCGCCTGGACAATCTAACGATACTGTAATAGTGTTGTAAAAATTAGCAATCGGAGTTTTAGTACTGAATGTCCAAAATGTTAATGGAACACTTATTTCGTAACCTGGGCAATTTATATTATCTGTAAAATATGCAATATCTGTTTCAACTGCACCAACAATTTTAACCATTGTCCATCTTAATTGAACATTGTCCCAAAAAATTATTCTATCTAAAACACCATCATTCCAAAAATATGAACTTTTACCATTTCTAATACCAGTAGAAGCCATTGTAATATTATAATTAATAAACGGTCCAACGCCTCCAGGAGTACCTGAAGCATTGTATCCATATTTAATATTTATATCACAAGTACAATTCATTGTTTATTTTATTATGATTGTATTTCTGTAATTGCTGCAATTATTTGTGCTTCTGTTACAGTTTGACCTAATGGATAATTACATCCAAAAGGTATAATAATTCCTCCAAATGTCGATACATCTAATCCATCAAATGTTGCAGGATAAGTTGTATTAGATACTGAAATAACTCTATCGTCTGTATAAGCTGTAATATTTATTTTAATACTAGCTTTAGTAGTTCCTGTACCTATTGAAGTATTTCCACTACCATCATCTAATGAAATAGTTTCTCCAGTTATATATCCTGTACCTGCAGTAGTTTGAGTTACTGATATGATTTTACTAGCATCTATAACAACTGTAAATATTTTACCTGCACCTCCACTTATATCAGAAGTTGTAGTAACTCCAGTATGAGTACCATCTGTATATCCAAAACCTAAATCTATTATTTCAAAAGTTGTACTTCCTGTAGTATATTGTTGTTTATAATTTTGATGGTTAATAACTTCTTCTCCTGCATCTACATTCATTATAGTAGTATGTAATGGAGAATTATAAGTAGCAGGTCCTCCAGAAGCAGAATCCATTGCATCTTTTAAACTACTCATTACTATTTTTCCACTTGTATATATTTGTATAATAGGTAAAAGGGTACTAAGTATTAAATCTCCTGCAACTGAACCTACTGGCGCAGCTTGAGAAAGAGTACCTTCAACTAGTCTTAATACTGTTTCCATATGTTCAACTCTATGATTGACAGTAGGTCTTAAATCAGTAGGCATGATAGGAGAATTACTTACTAAACTGCCAACACTAGAATTTACAAAAAATCCTCCTTCAGTACCAGTGAATACTTGAGTATTAGCTTTTTGTACAGTAGGATAAACTGATTCATCTACAAGTAATACACTTGGTGCAGCTGAAGTAGCCATAGGAATTAAAACTCTTCCTTCTATATAAACATGTCTTCCAATTACTCTAATTTTAGGATGTAACCAATTAGTAAATGATGGAAAACCATAACCTTTTGCAATAGTATAATCATTCATGTCTATCCATCCACTATCATAAAGATCTGTAGCATTTGTTCCATTAGTTCCATTAGTACCATTAACACCAGCTGCTCCATTATTTACAAAAGAAACTATACAAGGATCATTATTAGTAAATGATCCATTAGAAGCAACGTGTGTAAGTGTAACATCATATTGATCTCCTAAATCAGCATTAGCTGTAATTATTCCCATCCAAAATATATTTGAATCAGATTTTTTACTAATTCTTAATAATCCAAAATTTCCAGAATTAGTAAACCCTGCTAAAAAAGCATTAAAATTTGTAGCATCTGCATTTGTTTCATTAATAATTATACCAGTTACAGCAGAAAGAGTAGCATTATTAAATCTAAAATCTCCTGCTGCTGTAACAGGAGTGGGAGTAGTACCATTATCAAATAACCATTCACTAGAATATCCTCCATATACACCGTTTATACCATTTCCTAATACAAAGGTTTGAGTAGTAGCATTAGTATAAGTTATAGTATATGTATCAGTAGTATTAGCAGTTCCTTGAGGAGAACCTCCAGAATTACTAGTCCAAAGAATACTTACTATACCATTACCATCTTCTCCGCTAAATAGAGTTAGTGTATCACAACATTCATTTCCCATTGTTTCTTAATTTTTAACAGTCTCCACATCCACAATCGCATAAATTATCACATATAGTTTTAGAAGTAGCAATTAATTCGTCTACTCTAGTTATATTTAAACATGAAAATGCTGATTGAATACCGTATAATAGTATTTCTAATTGATTTATTTTATCTTTTATTTTTTCTAAAGTATTACTATCACACTCAGTAACAGATTTATTCTTTAGTTTTAGAATGCAATTTTTTAAAGTGCAAGTATTTAACATATACTGATCTTTATTAGTATATATGTTTGAGGCACTTGTTAATGTATACATTAATGAATACACACCATCTCCTATTGTCCATCCAGCTTGAGATATAGCTAAAAATTCAGAAGGTAGGGGTGCCCCTGCTACTCCTGAATACACATCTATTACACCATTATATAATATAAAATTACTATATAAGGTAGTTTTACTATAATCGTAAATTTCTAAATTTGCAGTTAATATTTCAGATGTATCAATATTACTTGCAACACTTCCACTATTAACCCACCCTTCAGGATTAGATGTAACGTTGTATGGTCCTGTTTGCTCATAAATATCAACTTTATCGCATTTATTAGAGATACATACTTTTATTTTTGGAACGAGAGCCATACATTAAATTTTTAATTTCTATTCAAAAGTAGTAAATATTATTGACAATTAATAAAAAAAGTAGCCCATCACTGACAGCAATGTTGTGACAGGCTACTGAGTTTTCGAGAGAGAAAACATTTTTTTTATAAACTTTTATGCATCAAAGTCTGCAGCAGTCAATCCCATTGCAACAACTAATGTTTCTGCAGTTGAACCTGAAGTTGCTAGAACACCAGCAGCATCTAAGTTTGTATAAAGAACTACATTTCCTTTAGCACCTGATTGTGATACAAGACCAGTAATAGTTTCTGTCCATGAAATATTCAAAGTAGAATATCTAGAAAGTGCAGCTGTTGCTCCACTTACTCCTGGAATCTTAACAGTTTGATCTCTCATTGTTGGTGGAACACCTATCATTCCGTTTTGACCTTCAAATCCATAAGACATATACTCATCCATTGCAACTTGTTGCCATACTCCTGAACCATTTCTAGCTCCTTGGATAGTTGTAATTAAAGTAGCAGTATCTGAGAAAGATGCTGTGAAACGGTTTGAATAGTAATTTCTAAATGCGTTAACATCGAAATCAGCAACATTACCTGTAACTCTAACTCCACATTCAGCAAGTATAGATGCTGCTGCTAAAATTCTTCGAGCAGTTCCTATAGCTACTGTAGCAGTTGCTTCTTGAAAAGCGTAAGTTAAAGTAATTTTAGTTTTAGTAGTTGCAGTTCCTAATACTACTGATTTTATTTTGTAAATAGAACTAGTAGTTGCGGCTGCTACTTTAATCACATCTCCTGCAGCAAGAGCAATACCTCCACTAGTAAGGGTAGCTGTTACTCCTACTAAAGCTGATTCTACTACTCTGCTTCCTTTAGTAAATACTAAATTAGCAACTGCGCCTGCACCTGTAGCAGCTAGTGCTGCACCTGCTTCATCACAAAGAGCACTAAAAGTTAAATAGCGATTAGCTGGTTCATCTATCATATTTACAATACCATTTTCAACTAATCCTAAAGCTAACTCTTCTTGTGTAGCTGTTGCATCAGTTTTAAATTGTGCAAATAAACTAGCTGGTTGGCTTCTATTAGCTGCATCACTATCATTCTTTTGTAATTTAATAAAGTATGAAGTATCATTTGCAGATGGTAAAGAACCTGCTGTTCCATTATAACCAATAGTTGATATTTGTTGTACTGCAGGTAAATGCTTTTGAATAGAAGTAGCATAAGCTCCTTTGGTAATTACAGGTGATTTCATTAAAGGTGAACTTGTACCTTTGCCTTGTATTAGCATAAATTTATCAGTAGCTGATAAAGCTGTAAAAGCTGCTGCACTTAATCTTACTAATCCTTCGTTTACTAGAACTACTGCTCCATTTCCTAAATTAGCTGATGTCACCACTACACCTTCTGCTGGTAACGTTGTTACTGTTTCGTCATCTAACACTACAGAAAACACATTGTTTGCGGGTCTTAACATTTTGTTTGTTTTAAATTATTATTTATTATTATTTATTTACTATTTACTATTTACTATTCTAAGTCTTTAAATGACTCAACGGTTACTAATTCTTGTTCTTTTACTCTTTCTAACATTAAACTAGTTGCAATATCTACAATTGCATTATGAGTAGAATCATCAAGTATAGAATTTCTCATATTTGATGGAGTTGTATTATCTACTGTAATTCCTCTAGGTTGTATAAGATAACTCATACCATATGAAGTTATTCCAAAAGTTCCATCTGTAACTAACTGATGACGTTTTTGTGTTCTTCCTGATACCCATCCATCATTATATCTTGAATACACTAATCTCCATACTAATGCAGCTCCATAAGATTTAAAAAAAGGTTTTTTATATTTATTATTTTTTAATCTAGAAAACTCATCATGTGAAATTACACTTACGCTTGCTTCTATTGGTAAATTATTACAATCTTCTTTATCAATAACAATATCTTCATTAATAGTATACATAAAATTTTTAGGTAAATCATAAAATATACCATTTGTTAAAACTCCAGCTTGATAAGTAGAAACATCAAGGGAAGAAATTCTTTTAATAAGTGCACTAAGCCCTTGATTTCTAACCTCTGTTTCTTCAAAACTTTCACTTTTACGGTTATTTTTTCCGTCAATAAATTTTTTTACATATAACATTTCAGCTTCAGTAAGAACACTAGATAATTCAAAATCTTCATATCCAGGTGAACCATAACTAGATGATCTATCTAATTTAAGTTCTAATAATTGTCCCATACTGTTTCCGTCCATTATTATTTCTTTTTAAACATTTCTACTCGTGACTTAACTCTAGCTTTTACTTCTTGATTTTCTACATCAGCAAGATAATTAATAGTTGAATTAAGATCTCCTAGTTCAATGCCATTATCTGAAACATAACGATTCTTGTTCATTCTTTTAATAGCTCCTGCCTCAACTGCATCTTGGATAAATATCTTAGATGCATATGATGGATCATTAACTAATGCTAAAAATGTACTAGCGTTATTTTCTAATACGTTTAAAACTTCTCCTTTTAACCAATCATCATCATGTTTAATTGGAATTACTCTACCTAATGATTTAATAAAGTCAATCATTGTAGATTTACTTCTTGTAATTTCTGCGTATTTAATATATGCAGCTGACTGAATTTCAGCTTCTTCAAGTTTACGAGAAACAATTTTTCCTTCAGTTACAATCATAAATTCATATGTAGCTTTTAACTTACGGTCATCAAATGATGGTGCAATATGCATAGTATTAATTATTAAAATTTTATACTTTAACATATCCATTATCCTATTCAAGTTAAGAGTTAATCCTTTTTTAGTCAAAGTAACTCTTGCCTTTTTACTATTTTTCCAAAAGTTAGTATCATGTCCATTATAAGGATTCATGTCTTCACCTAATTCTTTTTCAAAGAACTCTTGTTCTGTCATTCCCGTAGGAAAATCTGCTATGTATTTTTCGATAAATACTCGTTTAGTATTATCTAAAATTACTTTTACTCCACCTCCATTTCTTTCGTTATTAAGAGGTACTTGAAAACTTCGTTTTACTTTATTATAAATAAAAGGATCTTTTTTCATTTCTTGACCTTTTACTAATAAAGTTTTCCATTTACCTGATGACTCAACAGGCTTAACATCTACAACTCTATCTTCTAAAAAACTACCATAAACAATAGTAGTTTTTTTCTTTTCTTTTATTACTGTGCTGTCCATAATTTTTATTTATTTTTTCTCTCGTTTATTAATAAATCCCCCTACCGAAGCAGGGGGATATTATATTTATATTTATTTATCTTGCGACATTTAATCTTAAATCAACTACTTTAGTTGGATCTTCAATCATCATACCACCCCACTTTTGCAAGTGAACTTCATATCCATCAATAGCTGATGCTACTAATTTTGGTGCTTTTTTACCACCTGCTGAAAAAGGATCTCTCATTCCTGGGATATATGCCCAATTATAATCTGGAACACCTTTTGGCTTAACTCTATAAATTCCAGCATCATCACCGTAATCAAGTGCTAAAATTCTATGTGACTCAGTTCCTCCTAATCCATCTGGATGACGTTGTGGAAAATATACATCATCATCAAAGAAATCAAGGATTTCAACTACAATACGTACACCATTATACCATTCATAGATATTGTACTGAGGCTCCATTGCCATTTTAGTATTATTACCACCAATGTTTCCTGCTTTAGAATTACCTGTTAAAAATTTATCAGATACAATAGTAATGTTATTACCACTTTTAGCTTGGATTTGCTTAGAGATTTCAATTGCTCCAAATTCACCTGTTAACAAGTGGATTGTACGCTTACCTCTTTCAATTTTACCAATACCCATATCTAATAGTAACTCAAGATGCCAATCTAAATCATATGAGTTATAATAGTGAACGTTTGATGGAGCAATTTGCTCAAAGAAACCTGCACCTGACTCAATAGCATATTTAGTCTTATCATCTTTGTTTAAATACTTATGATCAGATGTCCAGTTACGCTTACCATATACACACATACGAGCAAACATTTCTTCACACTGATGATGAGCAACCATATCTTGATAGTTGATCCATACTTTTTCTTCAACACCTTGATAGTTAAATCCAAACTCTAATGGTTCGTTTTTACCTTTATTAATAGTGTTACCTGCAACCTTGTACTCCATACGTAATGTAGAAGGACGGTTTTCCATTCTCCAAGGAGAAGTAAAATAAGGTTCAGCACCTTGGTAAGATAAAGTAGAAGGAGAAAGAGAATAAAATTTAGACCATCTTGTTCCAATAGCTAATTCCTCAGAAGGAACAGTCATAGTAGCGTCAGATGTAACTAACTCAACTTCATATTTATAACGAGAACCTGCATCCATTGATTTCTTAACAAGTAAATGATATGCATCATTTTCTCCTTTAAGTACATTAGACTCTTCAAATAAAGGCTCATCGAAAATTAAGAAAAATCTTTCACCGTTTGCTCCAATGTTAGCTGGGAACGAAGCACCAGAAATAGTATCTCCTGAAATAGTTTCAGCATCTACTAAAGGTAGATTTTTATCATGTTGCCCTTGCAACATCCAGTTATAGAATCCGTTTTCTTGATCAACTTCCTTTACAGGAAAACGATCAACAAATTCACGTAATTTACCTTGAAGATTAGTTTTGTAAATTTGTTTAATTACAGAACTAATAAGTTCAGGCTTTTGCATGTAAAGCGCATGAAAATGATTGTCTGTTACCAAACCATTATAATCTGTTGCTTCATACTTTTGTAAAGGAAGTAATTGTCCCATTTTTTGTTTTTGTTTATTTATTTAACAATTTATTTATTTTTACTCGCATTCTCTAACATATCTAATATACTTTTAGTTCTTTCAGAACCTTCAGTAGCAGCTCTCCCAACTCCTCTTTCATTATTAGCAGCAATAACTTTATCCATTTCACTTACGGCTTTTGTCTTAGCTACATTTTTTAATTTACTAATATTAGGTTTAAATGTTCCTTCTTTAGTTGAATCAAATAATCCTATAGAATCATAATAATTAATAAGCATTTCAAATTCAGAAGGATTTTTCATTTGTTTATACATTAAACTAGTATAAGCTTTTCCATTATCATCTGTATATACAGTATTAGTAATATTATTTTTTAATTTTTCTTTTCCTATTTTATTAATACTAAGACCATCTACAAAAGAATCTTTTTCATCAATAGTATTTAATAATGTATTAAACATTTCTTGATTTCTTGCTTGCTCATTTTGTATATTAGCATTGTTTTGTGCTCTTGTATGTTCAACTTTATCAGTTAAATCTTGTTTTAAAACTGGAGCATATTTTAAAGCTTTGTCTTTAACATTACCTAAAGAAACTGCTTCTTGTACCGCTTCTATTGCATCGTTATCAGAAAAATTCTTTGACTTTAAATAGTCAAAGTATATATTTTGCTGAAGATTTGTATCTCCCGATATAGTATCTTCAGTCAATGTGTCAAAGAACTCTAATTGTTGTGCAGTTTGCACAGCGTTATCAGCGTTAGTAAAAGCATCTTCAATTTCTAAGAATCTTTTCTTAGCTCCTGAAAAACCACTTTTCCAATTTTTTTGTTTCTCTTCAATATTTGTATCAATTGTAGATGCCATTAATTTTTTAATGGTATCAGCAGAAGCATTTTTTAATAATTCAGTTAACTTTTCTTCGTCTTCTTCATTATTAATTACTCCGTCTTTCATTAAATCTTTAATGATTGCGGAATACATATTATTACTAACAGGCTCATTACTTGAAGAACTTTCTTCAACTTCCTTGTTTGTAACTGGCTCAATTGTCAAATTATTATTAAGTACACCGTTGTCTACTTCTTTGTTATCTTCTCCCTCACTTTCCTCATTAGAATTACCTGTTAAATTGTTTTCAATTTCTTGAGGTGACAATATTGTAATTCCTTCAAATAAATTTTCTTTTTCACTCATGTTGCTGTCTTATTAATACAATATTAAAAATATTTTTATAAATTATTTAATTATCGTTTATTATAATTATCTATAATGCTATAGCGTTATTTTAATTTTGCATTTGGTTTATTAATTATTTGTTTTATTTTTATTCCCTCGTTTACCAGATTAGAACGTTTCTTCTCTGCTTGATCTTCTTCTTTTAAGTTAATTTGTTTATTCTTATAATTTTCATCAATATCTGTTCTTCTTAAATCAAGACTATCATTTATTCCATTCTTATCTGAATCAACTCTTATATTTTCTCGATCTTCTCGATCTACAGAATATGATTCTGTAGTATGAATAGCTCTATCTTTTTGTTCTATTTCAGCATATTTAACATCACGATCTTTTTGATTTTCATTAGCTTTAAATTGTCGATCTTGTTGTTTATCTTGCATTTGCATTTGTTGCATTTTCTGCGAACTTTCTTCTGCTTGTTGCTGTTGTTGTTTTTGTTCTTCTGCAATTTTTTCTGCAGAATCTCTTAATTTTCTAGCAATCTCTTGTACAGATTCAGATTGAGTAATTGAAATTAAATCTTCAATTTTAGCTTGACCGTTTTGGATAGCTGCTTGAGATAATTGTTTCATCTCTTGGTATAATTGCGTATCCTCTGTAGAATTAGAAATATGTATATCCATTTCAGAAAAAACGAATTCATCAAATTGATCAACCATTTCCATTCCCATATCATCTAATAAGTATTGAGCTTTTTTAGGATTTTGTTTATATGCGTATTTACAGCATTCTAAAAACTTAGTCAATGCTCTTTTTCTAAAATTAGCATCCATTGCAAACCATTTTTCAGTAATATGAGAAGTTTGTGCAACTTCTCTTTCTACATTTCCTACTGCTTGCCTGTTTTGTATTTGCCCTTCTCTTGCTCCAGAAACACCAGCTACTTTACCTAAAGTACTTTCAATATCTAATAATAAATTAGTATACATTTGAATAGCATTAGGATCTCCTACTTGTACACTAGTTGCTGTAACTGTATTGTAAGCTCCTGCAGATTTACCTTGAGCAGGTCCTTTTAATATTTCATTTGTTGGATCCAACCATGCAATTTTATTAATGGTTGCATATCTTATCCATTCTTTTGGATCCCATCCTGAAGGAACCATTGATGAATTAATAGCGGCAAAAGAACCTTTATATGTAGCTATTTCTAATTCTCGTTTATAATATGCAATATCATAAGAGAATGTTAAAGGTTTCATTATATCAGTTAATGATTGTACAGCATATCCATTTGTACTATTAACTGTTCCTATATAAGGAGGAGTTCCTTTAGATTTGTTTACTAATGATTTACCTGAATAAGGAATAGGTTTCATTCCAACATAAATATCATCACCAATTTTAGTTCCTTCTAACCATTCATTAATCCATTTCCATTCTACCTCTTCACCCATCTCATCATTACGTACATAATTTTCATCTACGTAATCATATTGTTCATCTCCATCTTTATCGTAATATTTTCGTTTTCCAATCTTACGCCTTGATCGCCAGCATACTTTTAATACTCTAATTTTACCTTGAGTATCAAATGCTCCACCAAAAGTTCTAGTTCCCATAGAATTAGGATGAAATATTTCTAACTCATCTGCTGAACCATAATATTCATTAATTCCAATATCTCTATTTAATCCAAGATTAGTATCAGATGATCCTTTTTCTAAAAAATCAATATCTTTAGTTTGCAACTCATCCCAATAATCATCGATTACTTTACCAATAGAAGAATATCCATACTCAACAATAATGTCTGAGTTTTCAATATTCATATCATTACCACCAAATGTATAAAGATTCATTGTATTTACTCTACGCATTACTGGTTCTCCACCAAGCACACCACAATAAACAATTTGTTCTCCTCCAACAAGAAGATCTTCAAAAGTACGTAAGAATAAAAAGTCTAAATTTTGTTCTTTATATTCTCTTTTTAATATTTTATTAGCTGTTATCTCTGCAATATCTTGATAATCATATTTAGTATATTTTGAAAATGCCGCTAAATCTTTTTGAATTTCTTCTTCAGACTTTTTTGAATTAGTAATACTATCATTAACAATAGTTCTTAATTTATCCATTAGTACTCCTTCTTTTCTAGAAATACCTTCTTGATCATTAGATGATAAAAATGCTCTATATTCTTTTTTTCTTTTTGAATATTCACCTATTAATAAATTAAGCTTACTATTCTCAATTCCTACATGTTGAAAGTTTGCAGGTAATGTAGATAAGTCTAAATTATCAGGGTTTATATATTGTTGGAAGTCATTAACATTTATAATATTAGCTCGAAGATCGTAATTAGTTTTTTTATTTTTAAAACTATTTCTTAGATCACTATCTGAGATTAATATATTCTCAGCAAAGTCAATATTATTTTTGTACCACTTATCATTTTTTTTAGAATCAGCTAACTTCTGTCTAGGAAAATTAGTAAAAGCTTGCATTTTAGATGAACTTTGTCCCATATGTCATTATAGTTTAATAAACAAATTTACACATAATAATTAATATTAACAATTAGAATCCTATAAGACCTTCTTTTAAGCTTCTGCTATCATTAACAGTTTTCTTTACTTTCATTTTATCAAAATATGGATCATCTAAAAATCCTTTTACTTCATTTATTCTATTATCTATAGTGTTTCTAGTAGTAGCATCATGCCACAATACCATACCTAATGATGAAACCCTATCAAAGTTACCTTGAGGATTCCACATAATAAGTTCTCTAAGTAATGCAGGAGAATAAATAGTTTCAAGAACTCTAGTCTCACTGTTAGTAGATACTTTTTCTAATAACCAAGATTTTATATAATCTCTAGCTGTAGAATTTACTTTTTGAGATGCATTAATTCCTTTAGATGTATTACTTCCTGTTTTATATGTATCTGAATTACGTAATTGGTAAGGCGTATCAGCTAATAAATATAAACATTTATGTTTTTCAAAATACGTAAACATTCCTGGAAGATTTTGCTCATACATTCCTGTAGCGTTATAATATAATAATAATTTTCTGCAGATTTCGTAAAAATCATTAGGGTCATCTGTTCTCCCTGTATACTCAGCAACTATTTGCCTAGTATATTTATTCATTATAAATATAGAAGGTAGTGAATTAGTTGTAGATTTTGCTTTATCTACAACATCCATTCCTGCTATGTATGTACCGTAAGGAATTATACCTTCTTCATTACGTTGTGGTTTTACCCATATCTCTATACAACCTTCTTTTTTTTCGTGTTTCCCTAAAGGATAATTACGAATAGGCATCATATCTTGAATGGTATCAAAATCTGGCTTATCGTCTTTATCAAATATAATGTTTCCTCTAAACGAAGATTCTAAATATTTTTTAAATTTACCTCCTTCAAGTTCACCAAGCTGATCTTTAAGATATAACGTTGGAAAGTAAGAACCTTCTAATACTAAGAATGCTTCTGAAGGAAGTACTGGACCATTAATTATTTCTGTCTGGTATACTGTTGGATCAGTAGACTTTTTTGCTTTCTTTCTTTGATATTCAATTTGCAACCTAGCTTTAGACTCATCTGTTATAAGATCAGGTTTAACCTTATGTTCATTTAAAGTTTTCCAATAAGGAACAAAATAACCAATTCTTCCTCTATTTTCAAAAATATCATCAAACTCTACACAATTATAATCTGCAGGGTTTCTAAATATTCCTTCAGCATATAAAGCCGCTCTTCCAGATACAAGTCCTCCTGTACCTAAAGCCCATATTACTAAATTCTTTTTAGTTTTTGATGCTTGGGTAGCTTCAATTGCTCCCCATGATTCTTTAATATTATACATAAATCCAATCTCATCTAATGCAACAAGGTTTGGACGAGTACTATTGGCAGCTAATGGATTATCTCTAAATGTTCTGTGACGTAACAATGAACCTGTTTTAGATTCATATTCTCTATTAGGTGCTAATGACCCAGTATAAGTAGTCATCAACGGAGATGGGTAAAAATCTTCTCCTATTCTATAAGAACCTTCTAAATGTTTAAACCCAGTTCTACATTTTTTAATTAATGGTTCAGTATATTTAGTATCAATGGCTCCTATAATAGTATCAGATGCGATATAATCTTTAGTTTTCTTACGTTCTAAATAATTATCATAATCTGTTGCCCCATCAAATAAAAAATTATGATTAATAATTCCTGATGTAGCATATGACTTACCTCCACCTCTGGCCTGTATACTCATTAAATGCTTTGCTGAATTTTTATATAACGGCTTTCCTAAATCCTTACCGTGATTTTTACGTAAGTATTCTCTAGCTGGTATGTACGTCATAGACTTTACTTGCACTGCAGTAACTCTTCCTAACTGTAATGCTAGTTCTTTTTCTGGCCCAAACTTTCTGTCGCATGTATATGTACTATCATTAGTAAAACCTGAAAATCCTCTACACTCTTCATAGATTAGAAATAGTTCCCAATCAATATCTCTTAACCAAGGAAGCCCCGTTGCCTGTGCAACAGAGCTATCGTCTTCAAATAGAATTTTATGAAAATTAATATAATAATACAGCGGACCTGGCATCCATTTACCTCCTGACCATTTACCCTCAATACAATAACGTTTTTGTTCTCCCCAAAAAGTAATACGTTCATAGTATTCTAATTCAGGGTGATGATTAGGTATTTCTGTAAGTTTAAAATTACTATTGTTTACCATGTTATATTACATCATCATCTGACAAAGATGCTATTTTAGTTCCTTTTTTATGAGTTTTTTCTTCTTCAAAAGATTGTTTAATTTTTTTATAATCATCAAACATCTTAGGAGTTAAAGATAACATTTTATCAATTTTAACCAACTCATCAGTATCTTTTTCTTTAATAGCATCTCTGTATAAATCTTTAATAGCGTTATCTCTAAGTATTATTATTTCATCCCAATTTTGAAGAGCTCGTTCAGCGGGACTTAATGCAGTAGCTTTATATTCAGATACTATATCTTTTATACTATTCCATTTAAAACTAACATCTTTAAGAAAAGATTTAGCTAATATACTTAACTTGTCAGGATTATTATAAAATTTAGATTCAGGGTGTTCAGCCATATGAATGGCCCACATTACTAAAGAACTTTTTGTTTTATCTTTAGATTTATCAGCAGTATAGTATTTATTTAATGCTTCTGGTATTGTGAGCTCTGGGTATATTTTCCAGAAGTTATTTTTAAAATCAGCTACCATTGTTTTTCTTTTTTTGTTCTAAGCACATGTTAGCATGATTAATATTTCTTTTATTAGGAATAAATTTACCAAAGTTATCTACATGTATAATCTTAAATTTTTCAGAATCATACACACCATTTACCATCTTATCTTTTTTTGATATTTCATAAAATACTTTGTCCGTAAGCAATTTCCATATTTCTTCAGCTTGCTGAATTTGAAGACCATGTTCTTTTGCTATACGGACTAGTATTTCTTTTTGTTTAGTCATGAAATAGTAATATTAGAAAAATCTTTATTTTCAGTAATTATATTATCTTTTCCATTAGAAGGTTTAGCTAATTTAGTAGTAGGTACTTTTTCTTCTTTTTCAATTTTCTTTTTTTCTTTTTTAACAGAAGGTTTACTAATAGTATTAATTAAATTAATTTCAATTTGAAATCCTTCATCATCTGGTTTAAATAACAACCCTTCATGAACTACATTATCTTCATTCAATATAGGGGCCCCTAAATAAGTTTTCTTTTTTAATTTATAAACTACAACATTAAATTGCTTTTCTTCAATTTCTAAAAACTCTCTCATTTCTTTACGCATATCAGTACTAAGTATAAACTTAGCTCTTTTGTCAACAGGGAGAGCAATGTACTCGTGATTTAATTTAATTAACTCAGCTAATACATTTCTTTCTTGATTAGATATATCTAATATAAAATTTAAGAATGCTAATATTTGTTTATAAACTAAACTATTATTTGTCGGTAATGTTATTATCTTTTTTTTCATTATCATTATTTCTAAGAACCTCTCTTGCAACTTCTTGTAATTGAGGATCTGTATTTAAAGCTTTTCCTAATTCGTTCCAAGTTAATATTGAAGTTTCCATTGAAGAAGATAATACTGATACTAATACATTATATTCCATATTATAAACATCAATATTATCAGGTCTATTGAAACGTAGTTCTTGAATAACTCTTTCACCATGACCTAATTCAAAAATAGAAATAGAAAAGATCCATCCTTTAAAATTATCAAGTTCAACAGGTTCACTTTTATACTTGACAATTTCATTAATTCCAGATTTACTATTTTTAGTATTAAGTCCAGCAATTATAATAGCCATTGTAGCTCTTAGTAACTCAACTTTATTTTTCATTTTCAATATCATTATTAACTATAAATACTTGAGAAACTATACGCTCATCATTCATTGTCAGTTGTGCTTTAAGAATACAATTATATTTCATAAGAACTGTTTGTACTTCTTTAGTACAATTTTCTTTAGCAATAATTAATTCTTCTCTTACTACTGCTTCCTCTCTCTTATCCCCAGTAGCCTTATTTGTTTTTTCTTCTTTTACTTCTTTTACTTTTTCCATGTTATTCGTTTTTATTTATATTGAAAATATTTCACTATTTAATTTATACCTACCTCTTGTTATTTCTCTAATTATTAATTCTCGTTTTTTTAATGATGCAATATGTTTATCTAAAGTAGTAATAGTAATATCTAAATTATTCATTATTTCTTTTTTATGAATCTTATCAGCATACCATATTCCACTTTCTTCATCTATTTGATTTAATATAATATGCAACACTTTAAAAGTTGTATCATTAGCTTTTAATAGAATCGATTCTTTAATATCTAAATATGCTAATACTATCATAATGTAATTAATCTTTTATTCAATCTAAATTTTCCTCTTACTTCTGTAACAGATATTAATTCTAACTCTTTTAGTATTTTTAAATGTCCTTCAAGTGTAGACCTACTAATTTCTAATTTACTCATTATTGATTCTCTATTAGTTTTATCTGAATGCCAACAATAATCATTTGGGTTAGCATCCCTTAATACATAATGAAGTACTTTCAAGGGACTACTGTTTAGCTTTAAAAGAATACTTGAATTGTTTAATTCAAAACTCAATGTTGCTTTTTTCTTTTTATAATAACCTCTTTTCAATACAAATATATAATAAATTCATAAAACTAACAGTACAAAGGTAATAAATTATTGTTACTATCAAAATGATTCTAGTATAAAGTTAAATAAAAGTTAAATAAAGTTAGGATATCAATTTATTATAACAGTAGTAAATGCTCTATTACGGTTTAAACCGTAACGCTGTTATGGGTACAGCCGTAACGTTGTTATGGTTCTAGCCGTAATAGTGGTCAGGCTAAAGCCGTAATAGGAATGGACGTTATTTATTAGGAGTCAGTTAGTTACGTGTTTGAATATCACTCCGAATTCCCCCTATAAGATAAACTTTATAGTTTCTAACGAATATCATCATATTTTAAAATAACTTTTTTATTATTTTTTTAAAACACTCAACTAACCGTGTGAACTTAAAAAAATTATAGACCCCCCCCTTACCTTTTATTATTTAAAAATACTTAGCGAGTATTTAAGCTGAGACCACCTATAATTTAACCCCTACTAAAAATGGGCAAGGGGAAAGTAGTCCCCCGTAAAAAATAACCCTTAAAAACTTAGGACATGAAAAATTTAAAATTAGACAGGTTAGCAAATCTGGTACAGACTTACGGAGCTAAGTTGTACAAGCAAGGAGAATCATTGGGTACCGTTGTCGTAGGACAAGAAGGCGTTACCATTGACGGAGAAGCATTAGTAATACCTAACGGTGAAGAAGGTACAATGTATATACCATTCAGACGAGGTATAGTAGGTGAAGAAGGTAAGACGTACGAACTTCACGTATTCACAGCAGAACGTGATGCCAATGGTACGTACAACGGTGAAGCATGGTCAGTAACCAAAGGTCACGAGAAGGTATTTGCGTCATAATAGTACACCCACAATGTCGAAAGATGTTGTGGGTTTTTTATAACTATGTAATATACTTACAACTTACAGTTATTTGGTCCTATTCTAACACTAATTAACTGAACTCTCAGTACTCAAGTAGTACTTGCATATGAACACGCTAAGATATTCATTATTAATACCTTATAATCATGAAAAATGATGACAATGTTGTTGTTAACGGTTGTTGTACTACACTCGCATGGCTTCTAAATCCTAATGGATAAAGCCACAATATCAATTTGATATAATATTTATAGCTCAATATTAATTACACAGGATATGTAGAGACTTCCACGTACTCGAACGGCTTATGTAACAATAATCTATAATATACAGTACAACACCTTAACTCATAAGAACTCAGTGAATAATAGTAGCTGAGTTCTTTATTATTAACATTAAACTCTCATACAATAGTAGCATTACCCTTGGTAGATTGACCTCTCATATTAGAATTAAACAGTCAATCCACACGGAAAATCCCTTTAATTATCTATTTAATCATTAAAAGATTAATAAGATAACAGGATATGCATCAAGGATTAGAACCTTGTGAGAGCTTATTATTTAATGACAAAAACATAAGTTTTAACCATTAAATATATTAAAATGATAGTAGTAAAAACAGGAAAAGAGCTTGATAAACTCTGGAACGAATTAATGCAAAAATCAAGGTGCAACCTTGTAGAGAAGATATTGATATATACTCACGAGGTATATATTATAGAGTAATAGGTACTGCAGTACTGATAAGTGAGACTAGCGACAGCCCTTAGCCCTTGTTACAACAAGGTGGTCTAAGACGGAATATGAAGAAGTTTTATTTTACTTGTACTTATTAAAAACATTACCTTCTGAAGAGTTACCTCAAGCACATAGAAGATGTAAAACTGCGCAGGATGAACCTGCTGAGTTAGCTCACTCTTAGAGGTGGGCAGGTAATAATATTGGTCAAACCTATGACCATGTGACTATAACCGTATCCTGTGAAATTCAGTATAAATATAGAAAACCGACTTTAATCACAAAAGAAAGGTAAGGGAAAGTGTGACCTCTGTTAGATACAAGTTAAGATGCATATAACCTTATCCAGTGTACCCTTGAAATGCCATTTGAGAGGGAATCGTAAGCGTTAACTATAACGTGCTTTAAGCAATATAATAGTACACTGAGGAGTTGGCGGCAAGAGATAAATCGGCTCATGGTCCAGTTGCCGAGTGCCTAATAAGAGAGTCTGGAGTACCAGTAGAAATAAGCACTTATTTATCTCGTGACCATTGAAAGATGGTACTAATACATAATAAAGCTAACCTCTTGACAATGTTAGGACTTGTAAAGTCAAGTATAAAAGCATACTAACAAGGTATGGTGGTGTATATAACACGTAATAAACTCCTACTAAGATGAAAGCACCTTGTTTATTTATTAATAAATTACTTTATATAATAATGTGGTTTCACCCTATTGGCTTAGCTCTGTGTAAATCCCACATTTATTATATTATTAACCCTTTAAACTTATAACAATGAAAAATTTAATAACATTTATATTGATGATTACATTAGTATCATGCGGTACTTCTAAACATAAATCATGTACTAAAACAAAAACTTATCGAGTTAAAACTAATAAACAAAAGTTTAACTCAAATAAAAATAATAGTTCTTTTAATAAAAAAAGACATAACTTATAATAAATTATGTCTTAAATTAACCCTTTAAATACTTATATTATGAACAGATTTAACCTCATTTGCAAGTTCTTACGTGGTAAAAACATGCTATCAATCGAAACAATTAATCATTATTTAGATAATCCACATTTAATGGATGATATTGAATTAATGCTATATCCTACTATACAAAAGAAAATTAAAGATTTCATTAAGCTTAACATGAAGCTTAATAAACATATTGATGTTATGTCAATAGTAAATTGTATAGATTTTAGACCAGATATAGTTGTTGAAAATCTTACTTACTTAATTAATACAGGTCAAGTTAAAAAAGAAATAATTGGATTTAATAGTTCTTACAAGTTAATTAATCACTCACTTTAGAGTAATTTATAGCTTTAACTTAATTATAATCATTTGTAATATCATATTATTACAAATGATTATATTATTAAAACAATAGAAATATGAATTGGAAACATTTAATATTCAGTATTATTATGGTAATAATATGGATAATAATCTTTTTATGGATGATATTTAAATTTGCTGATAATAATAAGAAAAAAAGATATCAGTTTTTAAGAGAATCATTCTCACCAATGTCTAATAATATTGAAATTCAAAAAGCTTACGATATAATAAGAAATAAATAGTACTATGAAAGAAATAATGGACGAAATTAGAAATAAATTTAATAAAGAAATACAAGAGTATCATTCTTTAGAAAATGCTGCAATAATAATAATTTATGATCGTATTGCATCAGAAGTATACTTAGAAAAACTATCACAAATGATGGATAGGAATTAATCACATTTAAAAACCATTTACATTATGAAAAATATTTTATTAATAATTACCTTATTTGTAAGCCTAGTAGGGTTTACACAAAACACTAATAACTTTAGTAATACAGATTTTGTTATAAATGGTCAAATTGAAAATGCAACTAACTGTAACTATATCATATATGACATAGATAAAAATGGACTATGGAGATTTCTTGAAAAAGTATCTATTAGTTCAAAATTTAAAATTACTGTTAAAGCTTATAAAAGTTATTTTATAATTTTTAAGACTAAAAATAAAGCAAAACATTTGTATTTAAATTTAGCAAGTGCTTCAACTGAAAATTCAATTATAGACTTTGAATATGATTCTCATATTGTAATGTATTATGATGTGAAATATAGTAAATATTCATTTTACTTAGTTGATGATAATAATCCTACAATACTTAGAAATAAAATGTATGAACAGGATAATTTATATAAAAATAATTAAAAAAATGGTGCTTGGCAGAGTACTATACCCAAAAAGAATAGTTTTAGACTTGGGGAAGTCACATAAACTAAGTTAAAATCTTTTACCGTTGTATATTGTTAAATTATATATAATAGGTTTTTCGTTAGCTTATCGTGTTGTATAGTAATAGCGGCAGTTAGAACTATGCAATATAAAAATGTTATGGGGGGAGTATGAGAATTTACTTAGAAACCCCCACAACTTTATCAATCTTTTAATCACACATATTATGAAAATATTATACACATGCCTTATCATGTTATTGACAACAACTATGGTAAAAGCTCAGATAGCAGACTTTGAACTGCAAGAATTAAAAATAGATATGAAACAACGTGTATTCAAATGTGAACTTACATTAATCGTTGATGATATTTATTACCCTATTACTCCACCAAATTTTAGTGGAGATATTATTACTTTTTTGTTAGCAGAAAATCAAGACTATCATATAATAGTAAATAATGAAATCTATATAAACATCTCTCAATTATCGAGAGAAGTAATAGATGAACGAGACTTAGATATATCATCTGATGTTTTGTATAAATTTGAAAAAGGAATATTAGTGTTTAACTATTAAATACTTAACATTCATGAAATTTCCACAATAAAACATTATAGAGGGGGAGCCCTCCTTATGTTTAAAGGGAGAGAGGCTGGTAGAAGTACCAGCCTTTCGTTTATTTAAAATAATACAATTACTATAAAACCTTGGTAATTGTACAAACTTATAATCTATCTATAGATTCGTCAGAATTAAATTCAGTACGCAATTGTTATACATATTAAAGTTTAAATAAAAAAAAGGTAAAATTTAAATCATATAAAAATCTAAAAATTAAATTATTATGAAAAAAGTAGATGAATTACAAGCAGGAGAATTACTATTGGTAAGTGCTAAAAGAGTAAGCGGAGATAAAGTTTCGTTATGTTTTGCACAACAAGTAGTTAATCCTAATTCTCGTCCTCAAGCGATTACGAGTTTATTAAATAAATCAGATGATCGATTTACACAAACTGCAAATGCCCGTTATGCGTGGATTACTGGTGCAGAGGCTGATATTTTAGCACAGTTTGAAATAGATTGTTCTGACATCCCTGAAAAAGGAGATGAAAAAGAAGTTGGTATGCTTAACCCAAAAGTTAATGGAGAATACTGTAATATTCAAATTACAGAAACAACTGATGGAAATAAATATGAAGTTGAAAACAGTGAGAAAACTGCAAAACGTGCAGGTAAAGATGGAGATTTCATCTATTCTGCTGATGGTAAACATATTTTTACTAGAGCTACTGTAGTATTAGGAAAAGCACAACATGTATTTATGAAAGATACACAACGTGGTCAATTAGCATCTTCAGATGTTGATTCAGCAATTGATGATGCAATTGCATAATTTATAAGCTGAGAATATTAAGAAAAAGGGGGAAGTTTTACTTTCTCCTTTTTTTATACTTTAAAACAAATTAAAATATAAGTTATTTAAAAATAATAATAATTTATAATTATATTTATAAAACAAGATATGAAAAAATTAAATTTAGTAGTAATAGGTACACGATTTGGGTGTCTAGGAATAATATTAGTTGCTATCATTTGGACAGCTTTATTGGTAAAACTATTTATATCATTAATATAAACAATCAAAAGCTAAACAAATGAAAGCAAATAGAAAATTTAATGAAGAACATTGGAGGTTAAAGAGACATTTACGTTCTATACAAGCAGAACTGCTTAATTGCTACGCTATTAATCATAAGTTCAGCTATGGTAGAAATCCTCACTATTTCCGTGAACAAATAAAAATAACTACACAAAAACTTAAGCCTTATGGAAAATAGAAAAAGACATCAGGTACACATGTTACCTACAGAAGATAAGAGTCAGATAGGCTTATGTAAGTACAATGAAAGGAAAGGTATATTTTATGGTGAGACACCAACAATTGAAGACAGTTTAATTGACCAACACCTCTACTTCACAAATGATGAAGAGATTAAGGAAGGTGATTGGGTGTTATGGTTTTGGGATGGTGGTCAAATAGGAGTTACTGAGCCTCAACAGTACTTAGGAGGGGAACAGGTGTTGAATAATGGACATAGAAAAATCACAGCATCAACAGACCCTTATCTGATTAATCAGATTAAACCTTATGACACAAGTAAACCTTATGGGATTGAGTTTCCTCAACCATCTCAAGCATTCATCAAAGCTTATTGTGAACAAGGTGGAATAGATGAGGTTGATGTTGAGTATGTTAAATTTACCAACAGCATTCCTGAGTGTGACTATGACCCAACACTAGGAATGTGTTCAGTATGTAGTGATGTAGCTGATTGTATTCACGACACATATACATACAAACTCAAACTAAACCCAGACAACACTGTAATCACTCACTTGATTGAGGAGAAGATGTATAGCATAGATGATATTGAGTCTTATTGTGAGAAGTATCCAAATGATACTGAGTTAGGTAGAGAGATTAGAAAGCTTAAATATAAACAATAGAGATATGATATTAGATATAATAAGTGTGACAATGTACAAAGACCATAGAGAATACGCCCTAAAGAATTACCTAGAGGTTATTGATTGGTATAGAATGCCATTCTATAAGCGTTGGTTCATTAAGAAACCTATATGTGAATATGTCAAGTTAACCCCTAAACAATAGAGATATGAAAGCACAATATTTTAAAAGAGCTGAAGATGTATTACATCTATTTAATCCAATAACAAGGTTTTTGATTAAGCATAATATAGTTTCTGCTGAAACAACTGTAATTAAATGTAAAGAATGTAAACGAATACCTACCGAAGTTTTTGGTAGTTATTGTTGGGATTGTTTACCTAGACCAATTAAACAATAGAGATATGAAAAAGAAAATAAAAGAATGGTTAGAGAATGACCATTATCAAGTATTTAACTCCTTAATGTCTGTAATATTGGGAAGTATAATAGCTTTTGTTATTCTTTATTTATGGGGTACTAAGGGGTATTAAACAATAGAGATATGACTGAATTATTCTACTGGATTTGTAGTATAGGATTTATGACAACAGTTATAGTTATAGTATTTAACGATAACATATTTAAAGATGATTAATAGTACTAAAGAATGGGATTTTATGGATGATAAAGAAAAAAAGAGGAGTATGTTTGACGATATAGAAGAAGGTAAAAACCGATTCACATTAGATGACCCTATGGGTAAACTAGTTAAAGAAGCTTTTGATATTATAAAAGTTGTTAAGAAATTAAACAAAAATAAAGATGAGTAAAGAAGATAACATAACAGTACAATGGGAAAAGGAATATGAAAAATGCAAAGACCCTGTATATTTCTATTCTCATTATCTTATGATAAAAAATACAGATGGTACTATGTCTGTACCACCACCTCTTAGTGATAAAGCTAAAGAAAATATGAGAAAATGGATAGGATTTAAACCAAAACAAAGATGAAAAGAAATAAAAAGCTATTAATTGCTTTGTTATTACTAACACCAGCAATTATATACATAATATATTTTACAGATAGTTTATCTGTAAAATATTCATATGTAAGATTAAAGAATAGAACTGAATTTAGAGATGTTCCTGTAAAACGTGTTGACGATATAGGATTTAGAATAAATGGAACCTATTATACAGAATTTGATATTGATAGTTTAGCATATTAAAACAATAGAGATATGAAAAAGATAATGTTAGGTCTAGGTTATTTAACCTGGACAATGTGCAACATTTTGTGCATTTATGGATTTGGGGTAGGGTTATATAAGTTATTCCAATTAGAGAGTGTAGGAACTATACTTACTTTTTTAGCTTTAGGATTATTTTTCCTATTAATGGCTGCAATATTAAGCATGTTATGCTTAGGGTTAGTATCTATTGCATTTGGTGATGAAAAGTTAGCAGAAAAAGTAAATAAAGCGCTTCCTTCTTTTATGAGAGAACTTTAAACCAAAACAAAGAAGATGAAAAAAGCTGAAGAAATTTTTGTAAGAATAGGGTTTGAAGATATTATAGTACCAATTAAAGATGCTGATGCTGTAATAGAAACACCTACACCACAATACTTGGTAGGATATGAAGATGCAGAAGGTAATGAATGTGAAGAAGATGGTACTTATTTAAACCAAAACAAAGATGAGTGATAAGAAACTATGTTGGTTTTGTAGCTCAACTTTAATAGACAACAAGGATAGAAGAAACTGTCCAAAATGTTTATGGGAAGAACGTGTTTACAAAAAGCTTACTAAATCAGATTTTGATAATTTTATTAAAGAAACTAACAAGATATTAAACCAAAACAAAGAAGATGAGTAAAATAATTTTCACAACAAAAGATGGGTATGATATAACAGAAGGAATAAAATACTATTCTGTTAGAGTAAAAGAATATAAAACAACTAAATCACCATTATGGAGTATGTGTGGACCTTATATTAATCCTAAAGCACATGAACCAACAGGTGAGATTGAATACTTTTACAAGAAAGAAAATGCAATAGAATTTATAAACCAAAACAAAGATGATGAAGGAATACTACGTAAAAGAAATACTTGAAGCTACAAAAACTCAAGTTAAAGGTTTTGATAATTCAAGATTAATCATGGCTATTTTAGATAAATTTGAAGCAGAGGTTAGAGTTGACCAATGTGATAAAGATAAAGAGATGGCTATGAACATATTAAACCAAAACAAAGATGAGTAAGAGAAAAGAAATAACAACTATGTTGATTGATATTTTTGATAGAATCAATATAGATACTCCAAATAACTTTGATAACATTTTAGAATTTGTTGTTGAAGATGTAGAAGAAACCGCTGATAAAGAAAATTGGCATGATGGAGATGTAGCAATAGCATTTAGAAGATGGATAGAATTAAACCAAAACAAAAAAGTAAGTATAATCCACGATTGCTATGGTACTTATTTAAACAGAAATAACAATAATATAATTGAATTTTATTGTAAAAAATATTCAAATGATACTGAATTAGGTAAAGCAATAAGAAAATTTAAATATAAACAATAAAAATATGGATAGAGTAGTATATGATTTGGAACAATTTCCAAATTTTCATTCAGGTGTTTTTTATGACATAGACCTAAAAACTAAAAAAGTATTTGCACTTCATCAAGAAAGAGATGAACGAATAGAATATTTTAATTATTTAATAGAGGCAAGTAAAACCATTGGAATGATAGGATTTAATAATCTTGATTATGACTATCCAATGCTTCATTATATCCTCACTAACACAAAGAAATTATTATCTATTCCAATTGAAGAATGTCTTACTTTAATGTATGCAAAAAGTCAATGTATAATAGATTCAGAATATCCTGCAATATCACATTGGAATGTACGTATTAAACAATTAGATTTATTTAGAATACATCATTTTAATAATGTTGCAAGATATACATCATTAAAACATCTTCAAATGGCTATGCATTGGCATAATTTACAAGAAATGCCTTTTCATTATACTCATATGGTAACTAAAAAAGAAATTTCTGAAGTATTAGAATATAATGATAATGATGTAATGAGTACTTATCAGTTTTATCTTGAATCTTCTAAAGAAATACAATTTAGGAAAAGAATTAGTAAACAATACAATATTAATTGTATGAATTATCCTGATGTAAAAATTGGAGAAGAGATATTAATTATTGAAAATGCTAAAGCATTAAATATTCCAATAAAAGAATTTAGAAAATTACGTACAGAAAGAGATTTTATTAAATTAAAAGAATGCGTATTACCATCTATAAAATTTAAATCTAAAGAATTTAATAAAGCGTTAGATTATTTTAAATCTAAGACTGTTCATGCGATGAATACTAAAGGTGTATTAGATCATACTATTATTTATGGTGGTGTAAAATATGACTTTGGAGGAGGAGGTATTCACGGAACATGTGGTTCTGGAGTATTTAGAACTGATGATGAAGGAGAATTAATCCTTGTTGATGTAAGTTCATACTATCCTAATTTAGCAATTAAAAATAAATTTTACCCTAAGCATCTTTCAGTGAAGTTTTGTGAAGTTGGTGATAATCTTTATCAACAAAGAATGAAAGCTAAAGAAGAAGGTGATAAACAAATGGTAGATGCTATTAAATTAGCATTAAATGGTGCATTATTTGGAAAAAGTAATGATGAATATAGCCCTATGTATGATACTAAATTTATGTTTGATATTACTATTAATGGACAATTGTTATTATGCATGTTAGCAGAAAGAATTACAGATGCTGGCATTAAAATAATACAAATTAATACTGATGGTATATTAGTAAAAGTTAGTAAAACTATGCAAACAAAACTAAAAGAAATGTGTAAAAAATGGGAAAACTTAACAAAATTGAAATTAGATTATGATTTATTTAAAGTAATCATTCAACGTGATGTTAATAATTATTCAGGCACATTTACTGATAATACAACTAAAGAAAAAGGAGCATTTGCTATTGATAAACCTTGGAATAAAAATCATTCAATGAAGGTAGTATCTATAGCTGTTGCAAAATATTTTGTAAATGGAATACCTGTAGAAGATACTATTAAAAATCATAATGAAATATTTGATTTTTGTATTAGTCAAAAAGTAGGTAAACAATATACAGTAGAACATCATTATCTTAAAGATAACAATTTAATAAAAGAAAAAGTTCAACAATTGAATAGATTTTTTATCACCAATACTGGTGGAGCACTTGTTAAAGTTAAAGAAGATAGTTCAGTAAGTAGATTAACAGCAGGTCACAGTATTGGTCTGTTTAACAAATTTTATAAATCTGACAATTACGATTTAAAGTATAATTATTATATAGCTGAAGCTAATAAATTAATTAATGCTGTCGATAATGGTCAAATATCAATGTTTTAATAATAATAATATGAAGTTTAAACCATTAGCAACAAGAGTAATAGTATTAGTTAATCCTGATGAGGTAGAACTAGTAAAAGGAGTTATGTCATTTATACCTGAAAAAGTATTAAGAGGTGTAGTACAAGCAGTTGGACCAGGTACTAAAAAAGAACCAATGGAAATTAAAATTGGAGATGAAATATCTTATGGTAAAAATTCAGGAACAGAAGTTGAAATTGAAGGTGGAAAATACCTAATAATGAGACAATCTGCAATTGATGGAATTATTCGATGAAAGATTTATCCAAGTATCATTATAGCGATTTTAGTAATGTAGTTACTATTTATGATAATAAAAAAAGAGCAATTATTAATGCTTTATGTATAACTATTACTTTAAAACATGCATCACTTGAATTAGGAATATCAGAAAGATGTTTACGTGATTTTATGAGTGAATGTAATATTACAACTGAAGATGTACATGTAATGCGTAAGAGATTCGTATTATCTAAAATAAAAATAAAATTACAATATAAATTTATATTAAATGGCAAAAAAACAAATTACTGTAAAAATTCTAAAATCAAAAACTGATGTAATGTGGTATAGAGATAGAATAGGTAATACTTTTAAAGTTATGAAAATTGAAGGTAAAGATTATTATGAAATATCTACAGGAAAAAGTAGTAGTAAAATAATTTTTAAAGAAGATTGTAAAGAACTAAAATAAATAAATAAATAAATATGAGTTATTCAGAGAGAATTTATAAAAAAGATTCTAAAAATAGAGTACGTTTATTACACGTATATGTTGAAGGGGCTGATCTAATTTCATTATCAGGTTTAATTGATGGAAAATTAAAAGAAGATAGAAGTACATGTATTTCTAAAAATATTGGAAAATCTAATGAAACTAGTCCTAATACACAAGCTGAATTTGAAGCAAGAGCAAAAATTCAATCTAAAATGTCTGAAGGATATTTTAAAACAATTAAAGAAGCTGAGAATAATGAGGTGATTCTACCTATGTTGGCAAAAGACTATAATAAAGAAAAAAAGAAAGTAATCTTTCCTTGTTTTATACAACCTAAATTAGATGGACAACGTGCATTAGGAAACAAAATGGTACCAATGATTTCTCGTAAAGGAAAAATAATTGATACTATGAGTCATATTCAAAAAGAATTAGATATTCTTGATAAAGAAAATGAAGTTTATCTTGATGGAGAATTATATGCTCATGGAAAAACATTTCAAGAAAATATGAGACTTATTAAAAAATATCGTCCAAGAGAATCTGAAACAGTTAAATATCATGTATATGATTTAATTATGGATGCTCCATTTGAAATAAGATATGCAGAATTAAAAGCATTAGTAGTAAGTATGACTGAAATTAAAATAGTTCCTACTTATAAAATAGAAAATGAAGAACAATTAAAAAAATTTCATCTACAGTTTATAGCTAGTGGTTATGAAGGAACAATTATAAGACACAGTAACGCAGGATACAGTATTAATAAAAGAGATAGTCAATTATTAAAGTATAAAGATTTTATTGATGAAGCGTATGAAGTTATAGATATCTTGCCTAGTGATAAGAATCCAGATCAAGGTGTTGTACGCTGTACTATTGGTGGTGGATATGCAAATGTGACTTTTGGTTGTGGAATGAAGTTTTCTCATAAAGAACGTGAAGAAATGTTAATTAATAAATCTGATTACATAGGTAAAATAGCAGAAATACGTTTCTTTGAATATACTGATGATGGTATACCAAGATTTCCTGTATGTCACGGATTTAGAAACGATAAATAATTAAAAATTAGAAATAATGGCCAAACCTACAGCCAGAAAAGTAGGTAACAATTAAACTATTATTATGTCAGAAAAAGACAACAAAAACAACAAAGAAGAAGAGCCTATGGGTACAGTACAAATGTTATTAGGTATTGCATCATTTGTAGCAGCAATCTATGTATTGTATGTAGTATTTGCAGGGTAGTATTATTAAATTCTTAATACAAAGTAACGCCAGTGATTATGGTTCTGGATCCAGGTCTGCAATGCGAACAGTAAAGAGTAAACCCTGGGAGGAGTAGCTATGAAGACATTAAATAAAGTGAGAGCTTTTGCTGAAAAGTGGTCAATATGAACATGAAACGGAGCAATCCCTGACATGAGAAGGCGGTCCATAAAGTTAGGTTACTATATTAAGAATTAAATTTTGAAGTCTTAGTATGTGGTAGGGCAATGTTACTTGTTAGCAACCCACCAGTCACAATCATACGGGAAAACGTACTTAGATTTTGCTGTTAATAGGCAAGACATGGGGCTTGGTACGAAGTCTTAAACTAATCAAGGAAGCAAGGAGTACCTTGGAATAGGGAAACGGAGGTAGATGCTCTGGTTTAGGATTACTTCAATTTTTTATTAACAATCTAAAACTAAACAAAAGATGAGTAAATATCAAACTGAAAAACGTAAAAATAAAGAACTTCGTATAATAATATTATCTAAAGAAGAAGCAATGAAATTACAAATTAAAGAGTATACTATTATTAAAAGAAAGTTAGATATGATAATTCATTGGTTAGGGAATCATACAGGTATTGCACCTGCTTCTTTAGAAAGTCACATGAAAAATATAGATAGAGTATTAATTAAAACATTTAAAAATGAGAAGTCTAATATTATTAATTAGAGGTTTAGCAGTTCGTACATCATTTAATGATTGGGACTGGGCCACATTACAACTTATTCAAATTAATAAAACAAGTGAACCATTTAATAAATGGGTGCTTATGGAAATTACATTTGAAGGAGAAATAAATAAAGGAATTCCTGCTGATATAGAAGTTACTCATGAAGGAGAAGAATTAATATTAACGTGTTATGAAAAAGAAGTATTTGGTGAAATTAAACTAAAAGCTACTTATGATGAAGAAATGTTTCATGAAGCTCATTCACCTAAATATATTCCTACATATGAAATTTTAGAAATAACTATATGTGGTGAAAATGTAAAAAAACTTAATTTATCAAAAGAATTAAAAACTAATATTCAATCAGTAGCAGAATCTTATAGAGATAAAATGATTGAAGAACTTATATAAATTATGAAATGGACTAATAAAGATATGCTTGAATTTGCTAGAGTAGCAAGTGAAGGTGCTTATGGAAATTACAGAGGTTGTAAAACTCTTATAAGTAAATTAAATAAATATAAAGAATTAAATGAAATGAGTAGATATGTAAAAGAATTGGAAGATGGTAATTATATAAGTTATGGTTTTGACAATGCATTGGGTTATTTTTTTGATTTATGTACAGCTTCTGATGAAGATGGTGATAGTGAACTTTTAATAGAAGAATCTAGCATATTATCTGGAATGAATAATGGCAAAATGATAGGATTAATGAGTATCTTTAAGCTACCTGAATCACACATTGAAATGGTAGCTATGGATGTTCCAATAGTATAAAATAAATTAATATGGTAGATGACTGGGAAGATCAAAAGTTTAAAGGAACTATTTATGGTTCAAGTAAACCTATTGATAAAAATGATAAACTAGCTATTAAAAAACGTAAATTATATATAAAATTTAATTTATGTACTAGTAATGAAGAAAGGAAAAGATTAATTGAAAAAGAAATTAAACTTAATAAGAGGAGTAAGTAGCTCCTCTTTTTCACATATAAAATTAACACATTTAATTATGTATACTACAGAACAAAGATTAGTTATTTATATAAAAAGAATGAGGTTAGATAAACCTAATAGAAGACCATTTGTTTCAGATCAACGTTTTTATGCAATAGGTTTATTATATTATAAATTTGGATGGACAGAATCAAAAATAGCAAGATTACTTGATAAAAATCGTACTTCAATATGGTATGCTAAAGTAAAACCTTATGAATTTTTAAGTATGAATGATGAAAAATTTAAATTTCATTGTAAAAAAATAATGAATATTTTTCCATACACTTTTCCAAAACCATTACATTATAATCAACCTAATCATCGAAGAGTTTATCATAATTTAAATAAAGAAAGAGAAAATAAATTATTAGAATTTAAATCGTTGTATCCTAGATTACAAGATTTAAATGAAACAATGAATCTTTTAATAGATACATTTTTATAACATTAACTATGGATAAGAGAAAGAAAATACAAACACTTGGAACAAAAAGTATTATTGATAATAAATTTAAAGGTATATTATTTGTTGCACCAAGAGTTGGAAAGTGTAAAATTGTAATTGATGCTCTTAATACTAAATCAATGGTTTCAAGAGATATTTCAATATTAGTGCTAGCACCAAAAAAAGAAATATTTAAAGGTTGGAAAACTGATATTAAGAAATGGAATTTACATGATGGATTTGAAATTGAATACGTTTGGAGCAATAGTTTAAAAAAGATTGATAAAAAATATGATCTAATAATAGCTGATGAAATTCACGAATATAATTTAAAAGTACTTGAATTACTTGCTTTACATAAAGCAAAAGGTTCACGTATACTTGGACTTACTGGTACGTTAGATAGTGATTCAAAATTCCTAATACAACATGTTGTAGGTATTTCACCAATTTATACGTATACAGTTGATGAAGCAATTACAGATAAAATTGTTGCTGATTACCGTATTTATTGTGTCGAATGTGATCTTGACGATAAAGATAAATATGTTGAAGCTGGAAGTGAAGAAAAACCTTTTATGCAAACAGAAGCTGAAGCTTATAAATATTGGAATAATAAATATAACACTGCTGTATCTAATATGAGGTATTCTCAAATGAGATTTCCTATGATGCGTAGAAAAAATATTATTTATAATTCAAAAACTAAAATTAATCTTACTAAAAAAATAGTAGCTAATATTGATAGATGTTTAATATTTACAGGTTTTCAAAAAATAGCTGATTCTATTGGCGATGCATCATTTCATTCAAAGTCTAGTAAAGATACTCTTGAACAATTAAAATTAGGAGCTATAAACAAGTGTTCTGTGGTATCAATGGTATCAATGGGAGTAACTATACCAAATTTAAAAGTAACTGTCTTTAATCAACTAAAAAGTGGTGAAAATACAGCAGTTCAACAAGCAATGAGAGCTATGAACTTAGATGGTGATAAAATAGCTACAATAATCATTGTGTATTTAAAAAATACTCGTGATGAAATATGGATGAAATCTGCACTTAAAGGATTTAATTCTAATAAAATTACATTTTGTAAATTTAAAGATTTGCCTTAAAAATAAATAAAATTTAAATAATATGAATGCTGAAATTGATTTAAATCGATTAGTTAGATCAAAGTTAGATGCAAATCAATATATAATTTTGTATTTGATATATCATAAAAACTTTAAGCTAGCAAAAGAATTATTTGGTGCTGAAAAAGCATTAAATATTCGTAATTCTTTGATAAATACTAAATATATTTTAGATAAATCGAATACTCAATTGTTTACACAAACTACTATTAGTACAGCTAATGTGTCTAAACTATTAGGTATTCGTTCTGATAAAATAAATTTTTTAGAATTCTATAGTAGCTATCCTATTAGAGTGCAAAATAGAATTTTAAGAGCATCTAATATAGATACTGTACAAGGAAATAAGCACGAAAAAAAGTATTTACTTAAAATAAAAACTTATGCTGACCATAAAGCAGCAGTCAAAGCAATAAAAGCATTTGTTGAAAAACAAAAAGTAGCAGGTCAATTAGAATTTTTACCTAATATAGAAACTGTACTTAATAATGCTTTATGGGAAACATGGTCTGAATTCGTTAGTGAATTTGGACAAGAAGGTGCTAAGTGGCAAGAAGATTCAATATAAAAACTATGGCAAAAATTGATTATTGGGGACAACTCCAAAATAACATTCAACGTGGAATTGATGGGTATAACGCAGGTTTACCTACAGGTTTTAAACGATTGAACGCTCACATTAGTAATATACAGCAAAAACGATATACTACTATTGGAGGAGCAACTGGTACTGGTAAAACTGCTTATGTAGATTCTGCATATTTGTTTAACCCTTACGAATATTTAATGGCTAATCCAGATTATCATCATTCACTTGAAATAATCTATTATTCATTAGAGATACCACCTGAAGAGAAATTAGCAAAGTTTGCTTGTTTTAAATTATGGGAAAATCATGGAATTAATATTGACATTAAAGTATTATATAGTGAAGGTGAATTTAAAATTCCTCCTGAAATAATTCCTCTTATTGATAAAATGGGTCCGTATTTTAGTAAATTACAAGAAAAGGTATTGACTTTTAGAAGTTCAATGAGTCCTAATTTTATGTATAAGGATATAATGAGCTATGCTGAGAAAAGAGGTAAGGTTATACGTAAAGATGGAATAATCGTTGATTATATACCTAATGATCCAAATTTGATTACTGAAATCATTATTGATCATGCTAATCTTATTACTCCTAATGCAGAAGATAAGAATCAAAAAGCAGCAATTGATAGAGCGTCTAAGATGCTTGTGTTCTTTAGAAATATGTTTAAGTTTAGTCCTATTGTAGTATCTCAATTTAATAGAGGTATTGAAGGAATGGACAGAAAACAAATGGATTCTCAAGAACCATTACTATCAGATTTTAAAGAAACTGGTGCTACTCAAGAAGATGCTAATGTTGTAATTGGATTATTTAATCCTTTTAGATATGGTATTAAAGAGCATAGAGGTTACCCAGTAAGTAAATTAAAACGTAGATATCGTTCTGCTCATGTTCTTAAAAATAGAGGTGGTGCTGATGGATTACAAGTAGGTCTTCATTTTATGGGAGAAATTGGTAAGTTTAGAGAACTTCCTAGTGCTAAAGATTTACAAAATAACCCTACACTATTAGATAAAATCTTAAAAATAGGAATGATATGATAGTAGAATTAAAAGATTGGGTAAAAGAAAAATTAATTTCTAATTCAAAATTACGTGATAGTAATGAGAAACTTTATTATTTATACCTTAAAGATGTTCTTAAATATGACATAAATAATAAGTCAATTAAAGATTTCCTTCAAGATATGAGTAAACGTAAAATTCCTTATTTAGATTCTGTGGCTAGAGCGTCAAGATTAATACAATCTGATAATCCTTATTTAAGAGGAAAATATTGGGGAAAAAGAAAGAGTAAAAGTGTAGAAGTTAAGCATGAAATTCTTGCTAATAAGTAAGCAATTTCGTATATTTAGTACTTCTAACGAGAGAAAAATAAATCAATAAATCAATAAATATATGGGACAATTAATTTTTGTCGTTGCCAAATCTGGTATGGGTAAAAGTACGTCATTACGTAACTTAAACCCTGACGAAACTGTGATAGTGAACACAGATCAAAAACCACTACCTTTTCCTAAGTCAAAAGAACTTTATAGTGAAGAAAAGGGTAATTATATAAAAAGTTCAGATACCACTAAAGTACTTAATAGACTTAAGCAAGCACACAAAGAACCAAAGATTAAAACTTTTGTCATTGATACTTGGTCAAGAGTTATGACTGATTTTATAATGAGTGGAGCTTTTAGATCTAGTACAGGATTTGATAAGTGGAATAACCTTAGTGGTTCACAGTATGATTTACTTAATACCATTAATGAAAAAGTAAGAGATGATTTAAATGTATATCTATTTGCTCATCCTGAAACTATTCAAGATGAAAATGGATTTTTACGTGAAAGAATAGCTGTTCAAGGTAAACAATTAGAAAAGTTTGCACCTGAAAGTTTTAGTTCAGTAGTATTATATGCTGAAATTAAAGCTTCTCCTGGTAAACCTAATGAACATATATTTAGAACTAGAAATTCTGGAGCTGATACATGTAAAACGCCTATGGGAATGTTTGAAGATGCTGAAATTTCTAATGACTTAGTACTTGTTAACGAAGCAGTTAACGCATATTTTTAATAAGAGTAATAATTAGTATAAATAAAAATCACAAAAATGAGTGAAGTAACATGGGGAGTGCCAACCCAACAAAAAAGAGCAAAAGTAGAAATGTTTACAACTCCAGTTGTAACAATGGGAGCATTAAATAAACCAGGAGCAGGACGTAAGTTAAGTTTTAATCAAGCTGCTCAAAAAATGATGGGACTTGAAAAAGGAGAATCTTATGTAGCAATTGGTTTTGGTGATGATAATAGTATCTTTATTCAAGCTTTCGCAAAAGAAGTAGATCACGGATTTGCACTTACTAAAACTTGTAGTTTTAGTAATAAAAGAGTATTTGAATACATTGCTAAAATTCAAAAATTAGATGTTAATTTAGAAAACTATTTACATTTAGAAGAAGTTGAAGGAGCTGGATTAGTAACTGTTAATAAAATTACTACAAGTGTAAGTACAGATACAGATCCTAAAATTTCTGAAGAAATGGTAAGTGAACAAGTATTTTCTTCTTCTGAAGAAGTAGAAGAAATATTAGATGAAGTATTAGATGTAAAAAAGACTGAAGAAGGAGAGCAGTCAGCTGAATGGTAAAAATAATAAAATAAAAGTAAATTATGAGTATAAATTTAAATGATGATTCGTACAACATCAAGGAAGGTGTTGCGATTTTTAACAGTGGTACAGCTGGTATTTCAGAAAATGTAACTTTAAGTGTTGAGAAGCGTAAAGCTGATGACAAAGATACAGCTCCTGATTATAAACTAATGTTTACCGATGAAACTGGGGCAACTTGTAATACTGCTTTTTGGCATATTACTAAAGATACTCAGTATGATACAATAGATGAACAAACAGTAAAGAAAGGTAAAGTGTTTAAGCACCTTATTCATGCAATGTATGGAGCAGATTTTCAAATTCCTAATTTTAAAGATGCAGAGGAAATGTTAAATGGTACTATGAAGCTTCTTCGTGAAGGTTCAGCTAGTGCAGGTAAGTTTAGAATTTTTGCTAATTATGGTACATCAAGTAAGCCTAGAGCTTATATTCAACCACGTTCTTGGGTTCCATTTATAGAACCAATGACTGTTGATATTGATAATACTAGACTTATAAAAGGTGATTTTGATGCAATGGAAAGATTGCAAGCAGATAAACCTACTATGGCATCGACATCTGATAATGGTGATGATGAATGGTAGATAGTAATTATTAACTAATTAAAAGGGAAGTTTAACGGCTTCCCTTTTTTAATTTTTTTATATGAGAGAAATTAATTTAAATTCATTTGTTTATAATGAACAAATTACTAGAGATGATATACTTAATGTATTGATACAAGAAGATATTTATTCTCATTATATAGGAGAACCAATACGACAAGGAATCAGAATAAATAGTCCTTTAAGAGATGATAATGTTCCTTCTTTTTCATTTTATTATCATAAAAGTGGAAATGGAAGCTTAATGTTTTTTGATTATGCTACTAAGGAGAGTGGAGATTGTATAGTGTTTGTATGTAAATTATTTGGTATAGATTATAAAAAAGCATTATTTAAAATTACTTATGATTTTAATTTATCAATTGTAAAAATTACAGAAGAACGTAAAAAAATTATAAAAAGTAAAAAAATTATAACAAAAGAACAAGTTAAAATTGAAATTAAACGCAGATCGTGGAAAAAACGTGATGCTAATTTCTGGAAAGCTTTTGGTATTACTAAAAATACATTAATTAAATATAATGTAATACCTGTAAAGTATGTATTCTTTAATGAAAATTCTACAGAGTTAGCTGCTTTAGCCTATGCATATCTTGAATTTAAAGATGATTTAATATCTTATAAAATATATCAACCTTTAAGTTCACAATATAAATGGATTAATAATGCTAATTATAGTGTACATCAAGGATATACCCAGTTGCCTAAAAATGGAGAATTATTAATTATTACTAAATCATTAAAAGATGTAATGAGTATCAGGGATGTTATGAATATTCCTAGTGTTGGATTACAATCAGAGTCTGTTATGATGAAACAATCAGTAATGGATGAATATAAAAAACGTTTTAAGAAAGTAATATGTTTATTTGATAATGATAAAGCTGGTAAAAGTTTGTCTATTCAATTTACAAAAGAATATTCTATACCTCATTTTTTCGTATCTGAATTAGAAGGAGTCACTGACTTTTCTGATTTAGTTAAGAAAGTAGGTAAAATTAAAGCTAAAGAAGAATTTATAAATAAAATAAAAAAATATGAATAAAGTAGAATCATTAGCTAAAGTAAGCAAAGAGCTTATGTTAAAAGAACCATATTATGGATTCTTTTTAATTATGTTAAATAAATTATGGAGCGATAAGATATCAACTGCATGTGTAGGTAAACAAGGTATTAATTATCAGTTACTTATTAATACTGAATTTTGGGAAAATTTGAATCATTTAAAACAAATGGGTCTTTTAAAACATGAGTTATTACACATAGCATTCAAGCATTTAAGTATTGTATTTAAATTTGCTGATAGAAAGCTTGCTAATATAGCAATGGATATGGAAATCAATCAATATATAGAAAAAGATTGGTTACCTGAAGGCGGTATAGATATAGATGATTATTCAGAGTTAAATCTTGATCGTAAAGCAGGATGTACATATTATTATAATAAACTACAAGAAGCTAAAGAAGAAAAAGAAGAAAAAGGTACTTGTGGATGTCCTAATATGGATAAAGTATTAGATGGTATTGGAAATCCAGATCATTCAGGATGGGACGAATTTGAAGAAATATCAGAAATTGAACATAATCTTATTGAACGTCAAACTAATAGATTATTAAAAGAAGCTCGTGATCAAACATTAAAGAAAAGAGGTACGATACCTGGTGAGATTACAAGTATAATTGAAATGGCTGAAATTACAAAACCTAAATTTAATTGGAAGAAATATATTAGAAGATTTACAGGAGCTTCAACAAAAGTTTTTACAAAAAAACAAAGAAGAAAAGAAAATCGTAGATATGAAGATAATCCAGGATTAAAGGTTAAAATGAGACAAAAAATGCTATTAGCAATTGATACATCAGGTTCAGTAAACGATACTGAATTACTTGAATTTATGAATGAAATTTATCATATTTATAAAGCAGGTGTAGAAGTTGTAATTATACAATGTGATACTGTAATCAATAGTATATTAGAATATAAAGGAAAGTTTGAATTAGAAATTACAGGTAGAGGAGGAACAGAATTTGATCCTGTCTTAGAATATTATGCTAAACATCCTGAATATACAAGTCTTGTATATTTTACAGATGGAGAATGCAGTGCTTCAGTAAAACCAAAGAAAAAGGTTTTATGGGTCTTATCAGAAAGATCACAAATAAATGATTCCTTACCTGGAAAAGTTATTAAGTTAGAAATTTAAAAATTAAATAAAATGGGACAAGTTAAATTAAATGTTGAAGAATTAAGTGATTTTATTAAGCATATGATTACTAATAATCAACATATTCAAAAGAAAGGAATGGTTCCTGTAACTATAAATGTAGAAGGTGAAGCTGGACTAGGTAAAACTTCATCTATCATACAACTTGGTGAAGAATTAGGACTACAAGTAGAAAAATTAAATCTATCACAATTTGAAGAATTAGGAGATCTAATAGGTTTTCCTGTTAAAGAATATAAAATTAAAAATACTGAAGGTAAAGTATTATGGATAACTGAGCATGAAATTACAAAAGCTAGTGAAAAAGGATATAGAGTTGTAGATAAAAGAATGGCTCATGCTAAACCTGCTTGGATTCAAGATAAGGAAGATGGAGGTATTTTAATACTTGATGATTTTACAAGAGCTGATACTAGATTTATGCAAGCTGTAATGGAAATTTGCGATAGACAAGAATATGTTTCGTGGAAACTTCCTAAGAACTGGCATGTAATTCTTACTACTAATCCTGATAATGGCGATTATAATGTAACAAGTTTAGATGTTGCACAACAAACTCGTTTTATTTCTGTTGATTTAAAGTTTGATGAAAAAGTGTGGGCAAAGTGGGCAGAATCTGTAAATATAGATAGTAGATGTATTAATTTTCTACTTATGCATCCAGAATTAGTAACGCAAAAAGTTAATCCTAGAAGTTTTACTACATTTTTTAATTCAATAAGTTCAATAGAAAAGTTTGATGAAAATTTACCAATTATTCAAATGATTGGTGAAGGGTCAGTTGGATTAGATTTTTCAAGTATGTTTACAATGTTTATTAATAACAAACTTGATAAGATTATATCACCAGAAGCTATCATTAATAAAGATAAAGGATATGTATTTGGTCAATTAACAGATATAATTGGAACAGCTGATGATTTTAGAGCTGATATATCAAGTGTTATTTCAACAAGAATTGTAAATTACTTATTGAATTTTGCAAAAACTAATCCTATTTCAGGAGAAATATTAACAAGAATTGAAGATTTATTTATTGATTGTGAATCGTTTACTACTGATTTAAAATACTACATTATTAAAGAAGTACTAAATGGTAATAAACAAAAATTTAGTAAATTAATGATGAATCCAAAAATTGCTAAACTAATAATAAAATAATATGGAAAATTACTTACACCTTACTGTAGATATAAGAAGAAATAATAATACAATATTAGATATTGATTTATATTTTGAAAATAAATTTATTGTTGAGGCAGAAGATTTTTTAATCTCTAAAAACAAATATAAATTAAAAAAAAATGATAAAATTTTCTTTTTACCTGGGGTTAATATACCAAGAGTAAAAATTAAAAATTTAACATTTACTCAAGGGATTAAAAGTATACGTGATGTTAAAAAAGCAGATGCTGTTTTTATGAGTGATTTAACTTTTGGTAAAATGGTAGAAAATGATTTTACTTATACTATGCCAGTAACTATATTTAAAAATTATATTGAAATTATAGAAAATGAATTAAGTTCTGAACAAATAGAATATGTAATAAAATCATTAGAGTCTTATAAATTTGATAATATAATTATGACTGGAAATACTTATAGAAGTATGGCAAATGATAATTTAAATGTTATTAAAAATAATCCTAAAATTTATAATGAAATTGTAGATAATGTTAGTTCATCATATCTTAAAATTTTAAAAGAAGAACATATTGACACATATAATTATTTAATTGGTAAAGAAATATTTGATGAATCATGTATAATTGAAATGTTAAATGGAAATGACGCATTAACTATTGATAAAAAAGTATTTCAACAATTAGAGTCTATGCTTGATAGTGATGATTCTGAAAATCATACAATTGCTATGGAAATAATGGCAAATTGTGAATATAAAAGTAGTCTTTTACATTTAATGATTTTGTTTGAAAAATTTAATGATATTTTTTCTAGAAGTAAATTTAAAAATCACATTAATTTTAAATCATTGTTATCGTATTTAGATATGACACCTAGTAATATACATGTTCGTTTAGATACTGTAATTGAATTATTTATTAAAAGAGAAGCATTAACTGAAGAATGGGCAGATGTAATATTAAAAAATTATGATTATAGAATCAGAATGGGAGAATCTAAATATTTTAAATGTCATACAGTAACTCTTGATAATGAAGCATTAAAATTTTTAAATATTAATTATAAAAGACAATTAACAGATGATTTTGTTCCTGTTGTTGTAGAAAAAGTAGAAGAAGTAGAAGAAACCGTTTCTTCTAGTATAGTATGGATATAAATTAAATAAAATGGAAATAAAATGGATTTTTAGCAGGAGTTTGTCTAATGAACTTAAATTAGAATTTCCTGAATTTATTACACATATTCCTCAAACTAAAAAAAAATGGATAAAAATTGGATATAATAAATTATATGCAAGTGGTCATTTCTCTATGCGAGCAGCATTAGTTGCTACAATGCATAGATATATAGAAAAGAATATTCCAGACAATTTAATAATTAGATCACCTATTGAAACATCATTAATCGTTTACGCTCCCATTAATTTTGGGAATGTAAAACGATTAACTGATAAAAAAACAGGTAATAAGTATATAAGTTGGAAACCTGCTAGAGATGATTATGAACCTAATTGGGACATTGGAAACTTAGCACTAGTTTGGTTAAAGTGTTTAGATGATGTAGTTGTAAAAAAGAATATTATTAAAGATGATAGTATTGCATATTTAACAAAAACATCATATGAATTTAGAGAAGTAAAAACGATGAAAGAAAGAAAATTAGTATACACTTTAAAAACTATAAAATAATATGGAAGAAAATTATAGAAAAATTAAAAAAGTTAACCAGAGTACTTTAAAAAAAATACTGGTTAGTCCTCAAGCATATATTAGAGCTAGAGATAAAGTCGATGAGGAGGGAGTAACACCTGAACATTTTGTATTTGGTAGAATGGTGGATGATATGTTGCTGAATCCCTCTGAAATTGACAATCTTTATTATGTAATGGATGATGTAGGAACAAGTAATGCAATTAAAGAGATTATTAGAAATGTTTATGATTTTGCAAAACTAGAAAATAATATTACATTAATTGTTGATCCAAAATTAGAAGATGCTATTTTAAACGCATGTGAAATGTATAATTATCAACCTAGGTATAAACCAGAAACTAAAATTAGTAAGATTCAAGAATTAGGAGGAACTTATTTTAATTCATTAAATAACGCAGGAAAAAAAACTATTGTTTCTAAAGAAGATTATAATAGTGCAACTATTTGCGTAGCTGCTTTAAAAACTGATAAATATATAAGTAAGTATTTTTCAAAAGCAAAAGAAGTTGAAAATTTAGATAGATTTATTATGGAATTTGAACTAAAAGGAATACCTTGTAAAGGAGAACTTGATAGAATACATATTAATCATTCAGAAAAGATTATTCGACCTATTGATTTTAAATATACTGGTAAATCAGTTCTAGGGTTTAAATTTGATTTCTGGAAATATAGATATGATTTCCAAGGTGCATTTTATACAATGGGTATATTAAGGAATGATAAAATTAAAGCTTTAGTATTAGAAGGTTATAAATTATTACCCTTTCAATATATTGTTGTAGAAAAAGATATGAATAATTTGCCGATGATTTTTGAATTTACAGATAGCATTATTAGTATGGGTCAACTTGGCGGAACATTTCCTAATGGTAAAGTCATAGAAGGTATTTCTCAAGCATTAGAAAAATATGTATATCATAATAAAACTGATAATTGGGATTATTCAAAAGAGTATATTGATAGTGGAGGAAAAGTAATGCTAACTTTATAAAATGATAATTAAAAATGAGCTATGTAAAATATACAAAAACCTCTACTTTCTTATTTCCTTTATTGGACATAAGTAAATCATTATTTAAATGTGACATTAAAAAGAATGATAAGCAAATAATGACTACTAGGTTTTTAAATGCTTTTTTAAATGATAAAGATTTAAATAATACTTTATACAATGATGGACCATTTGTTTTCATTGTAATTAAACCATATCAAGATATAGATTTTGATAAATTTCATTCAGATCTTATAGTTTTAGACAACTATGTAGATGAATATATTAAAAACAATTACCTAGTCATGTTATTTAAAATTAAAGATAAATACATGAAAGACTATGAATTAATTCTTAAAGGAAAATATTCAAAAGTTTCAAAAGCTGGTAAAAAAATAATAAACAATAATTCTTATTTTTCTGGACAATCGCATATTGTTCCATTAATCTTACGAAAAGCAGAAGAACTAAAAGAAAGTTGGCAAAGACGCTTAACTGCAGACAATAAAATAATAGATCTTGGCGATCAAGAGGTATGGGGAATATTAGATATGGAAAAAGAGAATTTGACAAAAGAAATAATAATGGAATACTCTTATTCAAAAATAAGTACTGTAGCTATTAAATTATAATCTATGGCTAATAAGAAAGAATTTTGGATAGAAAAACTAGGTAAAAAATGGACTATGCAACTAAAAAATATGTTGCGTAGTCCTTACTCTACTAAATTAATGAACTTTATTACTATAGAATATGCAATGAATGATATTGAACCTTATAAGGTAGATATGTTTAATGCTTATAAATTATGTAAATGGGAAGATTTAAAAATTGTAATCATTGGTGATAAACCTTATACTACTACAACATCTAATGGATTAGCGTATAGTAATAAGTTTCTTTCTCAGTTTTATTCTGCAGAAATAAGTATAATCCACGATTGCTTAGAAAAAGAGTATTATAAAGATGGGTTTTATTTAGATTTTGATTTTAGTTTAGAAAATTGGGCAAAACAAGGAGTATTTCTCATTAATAAACAATTGACTACTAGAATTAAAGATGATGAAAACATTCATAAAAAACCTTGGAGTAAATTTATATCTGCAACATTAAATGCAATAGTAGAATATAAACCAGGTACTATTTTTATATTATGGGGAAAAGAAGCTCAATTATTAGAACCACATTTAAAAAATATGTATATTCTAAAATATGATCATCCTTCTAAATATGTAGATAGTAATAAAGATTGGAATTGTCCAAACTTTAAAGAAGCTGATAAAATCTTAATAGATTTATACGGAGAAACAGTTAAATGGTAAAAAAAGGAACACTTAAGTTCCTTTTTTTTATTTACCATACTTTATCTCCAGTTCTATATAATCTAATTGCTTGTGAAACACCAGGAATTGCTTCTCCTGTATGTACAAGTGCTTTATTACGTCCTTTAAAAGGTCCTGATATAAAATCTTCATTATCAATATCATCATCATAAAACTTTTGTACATCACCACCTATTTTATATACATCAGTTACTATTTGAAATACAGGTAACATTGTTTGACTAATTTTATCAAACTGCATAGGGTTAGTATAAAAACTAATATCAGTTTGTAATCTATTTATTTGATTCATCAAAAAGTTTGATACAAAATTCTTCTTTTCATCATCATCTCCTCCAGATATTGCTCTTAGTAATAAACCAAAACCTGCTAATGCTAACATTAAATAAAGTTCAGTCATATTCTTACGCATATTTGCTGCATCAGTTTTAGTAAATTTATTTGTACCAACATATTTGTCATCAAACTGAGTTTTTTGAAATAATGCTTTTCTTGCTAATTGTTTAATTGTAAATAATGTATCATTAATTACACTACCTTCAGTCTGCATACCAAAAATTTTACCCCCCAGATAACCAGCTCCAGCTCCAATAGCAGTTCCTATTCCAGGAAGAAACATTGTACCCACAGTAGCTCCTGTAGCTACTAGTTGTCCTTTTGTATAACTTTTATATCTACCTTTACGTATAAATGGTTCATCCATACCGTAACTAAGTGCCCAATCTGTTTTTTCAGTTTCAAATCTATTTGCAAATCCTTCAAACATCCATGTACGGAATTGAGAAATAGCTCTTCCAAAAACAGTAGCTTTTATTTGTAATGCATTATTATAATCACCGTGATTCATTTCAATGACTCTTTTTATCTTTTGAATAAGCTTAAGTTCATTAAAAGATTTACCTTTAACATCTTTAGCAGTAAATCCTTCTTTTAATTGTCCATCTATACCATAAGCATCCCATAAACTTACTTCTTTACCATCTGGATCAGATGCTTTAGATTCAAGCATTAATGCAATCATCACAGGAGCATAATTAAGGTACTCTGAACGTTCTTGCATTGCATATGGTCCAAATCTACTTAATGGGTTTTTTTTACCTGGAATACCTTTAAAAAGTTCTTTATTAGTAGTTTGAAGTAAATCCCATTGATCCATCATTGTTCTAATCTTAAGAGCATTACCGTTAATGCCTTCCCAAGTGTTAAAAGATGCATTTCTACCAATTGAATTATTAGTCAACATATAAGCTTTTCTTAAAGTAGCCATTGAATAAAGTCTTCCATCAGATCCTTCTATGATATTTGATATTACACCAAATCCAATATTAGAAAATGCTGAAAATGTATTCCAACCTAATCCTTTTAATGTCATATATTTAAGAAGCGTATCACCTACACCACTAACTGTAACAACAGCTCCTAGTTTTTCTAATTCTTGTTTAAGAATTTCTTCGTCTTCTTCCGTAATTTCTCCTGCTAATAAATTTTCTATTTCTTTTTTACGTGCTGTTTCTTTACTATTATAAACTTTTTTTGTACTAGCACCTTCTACTTTTCTACTTGCAATACCATAAAATGATTCATTAACAAAGAAATCAAGTGCAGATTTTAAATTACCTCCACTTTTTTTATCTTCTACAACTTTTCCATCTTTTGTTAATATTTCACCTTTACTATTAACTTCACCTGGAGATAATTGATTAAATTTATCAACTGCCATTTCAACTGAAGCTTGAATAGCAGATTTATGTTTATGTGCTAATGTACTTAATGTAAAAGCTTTCATTAATTTAGCAATATCCCAAGATCTTTCGTTAGATAATGAATTTCTAATTTCATTTTTAAACTTTGAAACTTGTTCTCTACTAGGATTTTCTCCGTTTTCTTGTTTATATTTAATTATTCGTACTTTAACTAAGTTTGAAACTTTAGATTCTATATCTTCAACAAATGGTACAGCTACATTTTTAGATATTTGTTTACTATTAGGATTTATATCAGCTTTAACTTCTGTAGCAAAATCAGTTGTAGTAAAAGATTCTTTCATCTTATCCCAAAAAGGAACAACTCCCATCATTACACCTTTTTCTGAAAAAGTTTCCATTAAACTTTTTTCAATATACGGAAGTACTCCTACTCCTAATTTAGCTCGTACATCTTTAGGTAATGAATATTTCAAAGTATTCATTGTTTCAGTAATGTAATTATACCAATTTAAAATATCTTCATTTGCTTCTATTTTTGCAAAATTTGTATCATACCAACCTGTTTCATTATTATTAATATCAAATTTCTTAGGTATTTGTACTGAATATTCTCTAATTCCTTTAGGAGCATAAAAACTATCTTTTCTTCCTTCATTTTTTTTCTTACGAAGAGCAGGATTTTCTTGCATTGCTAATCCATAATAAGGAGAAAATTCTTTTTGTTGTTCTGCAAAAAACTCATCTCTTTCAGCTTGAGATTGATTAGATAAATCAGTTTGCATTGCTTCATAATATACATCTCGCATCGTTCTATACTTCTCTATCTTCTTCTCTTGTTGTTCCATATAAAACTTAAACCCTTTTTCACCAAGATGTGCTTTAAGTTCTTCTATATGTGCTGCTTTTCTTTTTTTTATAACTTCAGCACTTTCATCGTTTTTAAATAGGAATTTATCTGGTAAATTTGATCCGTCAGCATGAGAGTCTTCAAATAATAATCTAACATCAAAAGTTATAGTATTTTTAGTTACCCAATTAAAAAAAGCATCTACATCTTTTTTATCTTTTTTTGGTAATCCATTTGGTCCTAATTCTTTAAAAGCTTTTTGTATTAAATTATTACGAGTAGCATAAAATTCATGAGCAAATCTATGAGTCATTCTACTAGTTTCTAGGCCATCTTTAGTAAGTTGTTTTAATATATCATTACTATTACCTGTAGCTTGATTAAACTTTTTAGATAGCTTATCTATTTTATCCCATTCTACATTTGCTTCTTCTTGAGCTTTTGTATTAGCTTCTTGTACACCTAAGAATATAGCTTGTAATAGATTATTATCATGTCTTGCAATGTTTAATACTCTAGAACTTATTCCATTTACATCGCTTACTAATTTAAATATTTCTTCGTCAGTTAAATTTTCATCGGTGTATTCTCTTACAAACTCTCCAATATATTTTTTCTGTAAAATATTTAATTTTCGTTGAAGATCTTCAGCATTTGATTTTCTAAGTCTAAATGCTGCACGAATAGATTCTGTATTAAATTCATCTTGATCTAACATTAAATGCTCATTAGGAGCCATTGAAAAATCACCTGCTTTTAACCATAAATCTACTATTCGTTGACCATATTGAACATTGTCAGCACTAATTGCAGAATCATCTAACATTCTTCTTACTTCTTCTAATTGTCTATCTGCTATTTTTAAAACACCTTCATGTGAGGAAAGTTCACTACTTAATTTTATAAAACGATCAGCTCCTGTACGTTCATCATCACGTATATTTTTTAAGTTTACCAATTTACGAGTAATTTTAGCTGACTCTTCTAGATTACCTATATTGTCATTTAATTCTCGTCTTAAACTAATAATTTCACTATCAATTTTACGTTTTCTTATAGTCTCAGCATTTACTAATTGACTATTAGCAGTAGGTAATAAAAAATCTATATCATCACTTATATCTTGAGTCTTTTGATCTAAAGTAACTTCATTCCAAGTATTACCGTGTTCATCAGTAACTTGTTTAGTATCATATAACTTATTAAGAATATTAGTAACTCTATTAGAATAGAAAGCTTCAATAGGTTTAAGTTTTTCTAAACCCTGAGTTTTCATTTCTGCTTTTCTTGCTTCATCTTTTTTAATTTCTGACTCTAATTCTTTTAAAGATTGTGTTGGTTCATTAGAACCTTCTTCTTTATACTGTCCCTTTTCTATTCTCTCTTTACCTGCTTTTATAGAATTATCAATTCTAATAATCTCATCAGCAATAGTTTCATGCCCTTCTACCTTAGCAGCAGTATCACCAGTAGGAAATAGTACTTTTTCATATCCTTTTTTAATACTATCTTGAACAATAGATTCTATAAAGAAGTTAACCCAGTTACCTTTTTTGTTTAATAGTTGTAGGAATTGGTTTTGTTGTGAATTAGAATCTTGTGTTTTACCCCATCTTTCTGATTCTTCCCATTCTCCTGTTTGTTGATTAAAAACACCATCAGATATATCACCTCCAATCAAATCTTTCTTATCCCTCCCTTTCTGAAATAAATCAGATTGTACTTCTAGTATTCTACGAGTTTTAGTAGGAGTACCCCCCTTAGTAATAGGTCTACCTCTATATACAGGCTCTGGTCTTCCCTCATCATCAAAAGTTAGTTCTTCCTCTATAAGTTCTCCTTGAACTGTTTTTACAGTTCCCCCTTCAACTTCTTCATCACTTCTAAACCAACCTATACCTTTATCTGTACTAAAACCAGCATGTCCTTTGATATTAGGAGTAATTCCTGGTGTAGCTATTTCATTTTCTGTATAGTTAGTACCTCCTGGAACTGTTAGATTAGCGTAGTATTTAGCACTTCCTGTAGGCACTTCCAGCTCATTGTCATCAGCGTAAAAATCATAAGGTTTATCGCTTTTATCTTTAGCAACATTAACCTCAACAACAAAACTATTTTCAGCTAATAAAGAAGTAATTATTTCTTCTCTATTGGTTAACTTTTTATCTAAAATAATTTGTTTTTGTGCTTTGGGTATTTGTAGTTCTGTAAGAATTTTATTTAAATCCCAACCAGCTTTTTTGCCTTTATTAAATATTTGTATAGCCTTATCAGATGATAAAATATTAGTAGATTTTAAATTATAACTAATAGGTAAATAATCAATATTATCTGCATTTGGTTTAAAATCACCATTTTCATCAAAGTATCCAGATTGTTGTTCAGACAATGATGGCGTAAATGAATCGTAATTTATTTGTGCATCATACCCCTCTACTCTAAGAATAGGGTTTTTTCTAGCAAGCTTTTGTCTAGATGCTTCATTTCCTCTTGAAAGATAATTAGGATTAAGTGTTACATCAAAAGTATTTCCGTAAATACGAGTATGTACGAATGAATGAGCAGTTCCATTCTTAGAATTATATTTAGCTAATCTATCTGCCATTGAGCTAAAATCTTCAGTCTTTGACTTAAAACCTATAGCTTTTTTAATTTCTGTAATAGTTTTAACATTAGGAATAGTATAATTATTGGCTACAAATGCCATTTTTGCTAATCTTTCTCCTGATTGAGAAACTAAAATTTTCCATTCTTTACTATTTTTGTTTGGACAATTTGCTGCCATATTTTATTTTTTTAACAAGTTAATAAAAATTCTTCAAACTGTCTTTCAAATTCCATATCTTGTACTGAAATTAAGTCGTCTGCTCCTAAATTAGTAGGAGTATTATCATTCTTTTTAATTTCGTTAAGTCTTTCTAAATTTAATGGTTTAATACTTGTTGGTTTAAAAGTAGGAGAGCTAAAATGTTCAGGATTTGAAGTATTAATTACTAATAATTTTGAAGCTCTTGATAATGCTACATAAATTAAAGAATGTTTTTCACTTCCTATTATTTTTGCATCTTGTTTTAATATTGAAGAATTTCCTCTAGGTAATGTATCAGTTTCAAAAAATACATTTTTAATAGTACTACCTTGAGCTTTATGAATAGTTACAGCATGCCCAAAGTCAATAGCTTTACTTACTCGTAATTCATTTGCTATACCTTTATGTATTAAATAATTATATTTTTCCATTTTTTTAGTAGAAGGATTATATATGTAATCACCTCCTATTAATGTATTTTCAAAATATTTAGAAGTAGATTCTACTGCACTATAATAAGCTCCCCACATTCTATTATTAGCTAATGCTGCTTGTTTAGCAGAATGTAATTTACTCATTACATTAGATATTTCTTTATTGTTATTTTGAAAATCTTCTTCATTTAATTCATCAAATATAAAAGAATCATTTTCAGATAATTGCAAATATTTACCACTTGCATATTTACTTACTTTTTTAATACCTAATTTTTCTAATTCTTCTAATTTCTTAGAAGTAGCTTCTATTGAATAAGCTGATCCTATTTTTTCTGTTTTAGTAATAGTATATTTCATACTATTTGCAATATTTTGTTTTTCTATTTGCTTTGAATTATATCCAGCATATCCTACAATTATATCACCAGGTATTAAATCACCAACTCTACCTAAAGTTTTACGAATTCTTAAATTAGATGCAGTAACACCTTTATTAGTATAACTAATAAGAGTAGATTCTTCTGGTTCTGCTTTAAATGTTTCTACTAATAAATTATTAAATTCAGTTGAAGCTAAATATTTTAATTTATTAGAATTTTCTAATCTTGGTATTTTACCATTAGTATTTTTTCTAAGTTCAGTTAATAATTGTAATATTTTATCATCGTCAGTTCTTTTAACTTCAGTTAATAATATTTGTTCTGGTGTGCTAAATGATTTAGAAACTTGTTTTACAACAGGATTTGAAACATCTACTTCAGGGATTTGTAAAATATCTCCCATAAATATAACTTTAACATTATAATTTTTAATAGCATCTTGAAGAATTTTATAATCTTTATTACTTAACATAGATACTTCATCTATTACCATAATATTATCACTATATCCAAATTTATCAGTTAATTTTTTTCTTAATACTGATTCTTTTACTCCAGTTATTCTATTTTTAGATTCTCCTATTGCAGACGCTATAGTCATAGGTAATTCTTTATTACCTGCTTTTACTGTTGCAGAAGCTAATTCAGTAGTTGCAGCATGTGTAGGAGCAAGATAAACAAATGTTGTATTTGGTAATAATTTTTGTAAATATCCTATTACTGCAGTCTTACCTGTTCCAGCAGCTCCTTGTAAAGTAATTGCTTTTTTAGAATTACTATTTTCTACAAATTCAGCTAATCTAGTTAATGCTTTATCTTGACCTTCAGTTAATGTAAAATCAGTATCAATAGTTCTATTTTTATAAGTAAATTTATTTTCTTTAACTTCAGGATTAGTCTCATTACTTGGCTGTGTAGATGGTTGTGTAGAAATAGCACCTGTATCATTATTAAAACCAAATTCTTCTTGTAGTCTTTGTTTTAAATAAGTATACGTCTGTGGAGCTTTTTCTTTAAGTTTTGCTAAACCAGTACCAAACCCATCTTTAGGGAATACTAATGATCTACCATCAGCTTTTATTTTAGCTATGTCAGAATCAATAACGTTTTTGTTTGATTGTAAATCATTGTCAGACATAAATGCAGAAGCATTATTATTAGGTTGAAGCTTAGTAGCTATTCCAAAAGCATTTTCATTATTTCTAATTTGAGCTTGTCCACCAGTACCTTTTCTTTGTGTGTTATCTCCAAATACATATATCTTATCAGGGTTAGCTTTTAAGTCAGCACTCGTATATCTATTAACTACTTCTATTTTAGGTGTAGAAATTAAATTTGATTTTATAACCTCATTAGCTGGTTGAGAGAATGTTTTTTTATACACATCTCTAATAGCTTGGTCAGATTTTTTCCATACTTCAGTTGAAGATAAACTTCTTGAACCAATGCCTGCAAAGTTTTTAGTTAATGTAGGAGTATTAGCTGGTACAAAACCCCCTAACAAAGAATTTGTTTCTGGATCAAGATGTACTTCTTTAACCCATTCAAACCAAGAATCTTTAGTACCATCATATACATAAACAGTCTTGCCTTCATTAATAGCCATCTGTACCGCATACCCTGTACCTCCTTTTACTTGAGGAATTTTAGCTATTTTACCATGATTCATTACTGAATCTTTGTCAATAATTGTACCTACAGCATATACAGCATCTGAATATTTAACTTGTGCCCAATTTCTAATCATATAATTAGATCTAACTTGGTGAGTAGGAGCAATTCTTCCCATTTGTCTGGCAGCTATAGTAACTTTTTTCTGACCTTCATCATAATCTTTTTGAGATAGGTTAACAGGCTTGACACCCTTAAGTTCTGGACTGTCTAATTCAGTAGCTCCAGGTTCTCTATAATGGTTATGCTTTACAACTCTATATTCTCTTCCTATCTTATCCCAAGCTGTATCTCCCCCCTTAGCCCCACCTGAATGATTAGTAAATTCTGAAGGGCTATTAATCTCACTAACTGGTTGAGTAGATGTTACATCTGATTCTTTATTATTAGATTTAATTAAATTTAAAGATTCTTCAATTGCTGCTGGTAATAAAGAATCAGGATTAATATTGAATCCCATTGTTTCTAAAAGTTCAATTAACATATCTACTAACTTAGTCCAAAAAGGTTTAGCATTTACATCAGTAATTTCATTAAGTCTTTCTTGAAATCCTTTATCTGTAAGAGCCATTGTTACAAACTCTTGTAATTTAACAGTACCATAGTATTTACTAAGGTTTTTAGAATCACTAAAATCAACAGATGGTAAATTAATGCCAATATCAAGATTATGCTTATCTAAATAATTAGCTAATGATGTTTGTTCGTCTACATTAAGAACTTTATCACTACCATCTACATTATCTTTTCTCCATTTCCAAGTCCAATATTTTCTAGTCCAAGAATCTATTCCATCTTTTCCTTCTTTTTTTATTAATGCATCTATATATTGTTTTTGTAAATTTTTTAAATTTTCAATAATAGTTATTTGAGCTTTTGTAAGTTGATCTAAATTTCCTTCTTCATACTTATAAATTAAATCAGAAGTATAACCATGAATTGTTTCATGTGCAAATGCTGATGCAATAATACTATTATTACTATTATCTAAAGCTACTCCTAATCCTGATTTTTTATTTAAATTTAAAGTAATTTTACCATTAACATATTGAGCAACTCCCGCATTAACTTCATTTATAAAATTTAATTCTAACTTATCATTACCTTCAATTTGATTAAGCATATCTAATAATTCTCTATTGTATGAATTAACATTATCATTAGTGATTAATTTATTCATTAATGATTTAAATGCTTTATTACCTGTTTCTTTTGTAGTAATTTTAATTTTGTTAACAGCTTTATCATTTTCATTATTAATTATATTAGGAGTAAATTTTTCTACTGGAGTAACTTTTATTGGTGATTTTTTATGAGCAGGATGTACTATTGAATTATTATTATCAAAAGATTGAGAATTATATTGAACAAATCCATATTCACCTTTTAACATAGGTATCATTTCATATTTATTTGTTTCATCATTATATTCATAAATTGCAAACCCTGCTTTTGATCTTGATAATTTTATACTTAAAAATTTAATAGGACTAACTGTATCAAATTCTTCATAAGTATACATTGATTTCTTAGTATCTTTAATTGTAAATGAACTAGGTATATCTTCTTTACTATCTATTTCATCTATTTTAATTGTACGAAGTAAATCTGGATTATTTTGAAAAAACTGTTTAGTAAACCCAGATGGTATACTATAAGAAGGTTCACCATTTTCATCAAGATGTCCATTAAATGTATTAGTAAAACTAAGAGAAGATTCACTTAAAGATTTACCAAAGTTCATATTTTGCAAATATACAACAGGAATATATTTAAGATATTGTTTAGCTCCTTGATTACCTCCTTCAAGATAAGCAGCTAATATTAACTCTTGAGCTAACATTCTCATAGTATAATCAATTCCATTAAATACACCTATTTTACTTTCTGATTTTAATAAGTAAAGAAATCCATCATAAATATTACTTTCATCATAATTCTCTGCAGTAGCTGCATCAAAATTAATTCTAGAAATTGTACCATCAATTTTTGGATCAGGTTCTAATTTATTTAAAAAATTATTTTCTCTATACCATTGTTCACCTGATAATTGATTTAATATTGTAGCAAGACTTAAATTAGTTCCTGGAACATCTACAAATAACCTATTTCTTTCAATATTTGGATCATAGGTCATTAAATTTGTATTAGTATTATTAAACATAAAAGAACGAATTCCTTTAAATATTTTATTAAATATTTCCATTTGTTTAACTGAAGATAAATCACTGCCTCTTGGTATATGATTTTGTATTTCTTGATTTACTAAACTTACACCTAATTGTTGATAAGGAAAATATTTCTCATAAATAGTATTCGCAAACATTGCTCCATATTTTGCAGCAAAACCATTAATAGTAGTAGGTGTAACTAAACCATTTTTGTCATACTCTCCCATTAATTTATCAGCATTATAAATGCTATGGTTACTAAGATTATTTACTTGTTTTACTTTAAAATTATTTTCAGTAAGTGAAGTAGGTAAACCTTTTGCTTCTGTATTAACAGCTGATTGAATTTTTTTAATTTCTTTACCTATTTCAGTAAGATTTCTAAATTTTTCTACTAATAATAATTGTTTAATATTAAAATCACTAGTAGTATTTTTAGAAATTACTAATTTACTTTTTAAGTTTTCTAGTAATTCTTCTCCTGATTGATTTTCTAAATGAGATAAATCATGCTCATTTACAAGTCTATTAGATTTATCATATTTAAGTAATAAATTATCATAAATTACACTTTCAACATCTTGTACAAAAGGAGCTAATGAAGATCTACTATTTGTTAATTCTTCAATATATTCCCATATAATAGGTTGAGTAATTAATCCTGAAATCTCAGTTTCTTCAAACCCTAATGAAACCATTGCCCGAATAGCATCAAAAGTTTCATTATTAATATTTAATTTATCTAAAATTTGTGCTTTTTCATTATCTACTGCAGTTGATTGTAAAGATTTAACAATATTAGACTTAAGTTTTAATGAACTTTTTTCATCTTTTGTTAATTCTCTTTTAGCAATTTTTGCATTTTGAATAATTTGCTGAGAACGTAAAGTATATTTATTTGATAAATCTCCTTTTGAAGTAATATTCCCAAAAGTAGCAATGTTATTATTATAAGTTAATATAGATGATTGTGATGGCTTAGCTCCTTTTTTGAATAAAAATTTAGTATCTTCTTCTGAAAGATTTAAAATAGTTAATTCTTTACCTTGTGTAATTGTTACAAAAGAGGAATCTAATGAGAATGCACCTACTCCATTTTTACCTGAAGTTGCGTTAATAAATTTATTTCTTTGGTATGCATCAGAAAGAATTGTAACTCTTTCTTCTAATTCACCATTATCTTTTCTTATTTTATTAACTTTGTCTGCAATGTTTTTGAATTCACCAAATGAATCAATATCCATATTCATAGCAATAATCTCTGGATTATTACTAGTCATAATTTTAATATGAATATCTATAATAGCATTTTGTCTATGTGCTACGTAAGAACGCTTTAACATTTTTAATTCAGCAACAGCATCATTGTATTCTTTTTGAACAGTATTATTTAAATTTTTAAATAAATCAGCTATAAAGTCACTTACTTCTTTCTCATATATATCACTATTTTCAAAGCTTTCTAATAAATCTCTTTCCTCTTTATTAAACCCTAAATCTTTTTTAATATCTAAAATAGTTTCTACTACTTCTTTTATTTTCCCGTCAATTACTTTTTTACTTTTTAAGAAAGTAGTACTAAGTTTTCCATTTGTATAATGAGTATTGTACATGTACGTGTACAATTTATCAACATCAAAATCAGATCCCATTTGAGCAACCCAATCTCTTGGCGTTAATAGTAAATCTCCAGATGCTTCTGGTAAAAATCCTACTACTTCAATTGCAGCCATAGAACTCTTTGCTTGATTAGGAATACGGAAACCAAATAAAGTTAATACTTTTTGAGGTATTTTTTTAAAATCTAATTTACCATCTGTTATAAAATCATTTATATTTAAAATTTGTCCTTTCTCGTCACGTATTTTAAACGGCAGCATAATTTGAGCAGGTAACATTTTACCTGTAAGCTTACCTTTTGCATCATATTCTGGACGCAAAGGCTGTAATCCTTTAGCAGCATCATAATTAGAAGAAAATACTACACCTGATTTAGCTAATTCTGCATCAGCTTCTGCCCCTTCTTTTCTTCTAAATCCTTCTTCAGACCCAAGTACTCCTGATTGACCAGGGAATTTTTGTTTAATTACTTTTTTACTAACAATTGAAGTAAGAATGCTTTCAAATTTAGTACTATAAGGAGATGACCATAATGGTATTTTAAAATCTGTACCCTCTTCGTTTAATTCTAGTGAATCTAACATATTTCTAGGATATCCCTGCCTAGTCTTTACTTCTTCAATTAATATTTCTTGTAATTTTTCAATAGGAATTGATTTACGTGAAACTGGATTACCATCTTCATCATATGTAAGTAGTCCTAGCTTCTCAGCAAGCTTCTCTTGTGCATTACCAAAAAGTTCATGATAATAGTTATCATATTCTTTTTTAAGTTGCTCTCCTGTAACTCCTGGCTCTATTTGTAAATCTAAAATATCTGAAAATAAAAGTTTACGAGCTTGTGTTCCTATATTAACAGAACTTTTACTACGGTCATAAGGTACATCTTGCTGTATTCTAAAGTTAGTTCTTGGTATAAATAATGCGTTGTCTGTTGTAATTTCAAGGTTATCTAATACGTTCCCATTATTATCAAATACATCTATAGAGCTTTCAATAGCACCTACTTTAGTTGCTGTACCAAAACTAGCTCTAACTGTAATGTTACTTTGGCCATTACCCGCATTCTTACTTTCTTTAGTTTCAAATTTTTCTAAAGCTATTCTAATTTTATCAATTTCAAGTTCAGTTGTTAATTGTGGAATTAATGGAAAACTAGAAGATTTAATATATAATCTTTTATCAATATTTTGTTCAACTGATAAAATATTACCAACATAAACTGGTTTCATCGGCTGAAGTACCATTCCTAACTCTTCATGCGATAATTTATTACTTTCTGTAATTCCATTCTTATTTTGAGAATTTATTTTATCTGTAAAATCATTATAATTTTTTTCAGATAATCTACCTAGTTGCATAAGTACATATAAATGTTCTTTCCATGTAGTATATTCTTGAGCATCAGCTCCTTCAATATTAGAATAATTCTTCTTAAAATCTTTCATTATTCTAGAGAAGTACTTCAACCTAACTGAATCGTCTACATTACTACTATTTAATTTTTTATCATTAAAAAATACTTGATAATATTTATTATTACTACTATCAGCTAATTCTAACCCTGGTGCAATATCACCTGCTAATCTTTTACCTAGATTAATAAATGTATCTTCTAAATTTAATTTAAGTATTTGATTACTGTCCATTTCTGCTACTAATGCAGCTTCTTCAGTAAGTCCTTCTTTTAATAAAGAATCAACTCTATTTTCTTTTGATGTAAATTTAGCATATTGAGCAGGATCACCAATAAACAATTTATGTGCTTCAGCGTTTGCTATTAAACTATTAAATACATAATCCATTGCTGCCCACTTAACAGGATTAGTTCCTTTAGCAACATTTTTCATATATTCTTTGTCCAAGAAACTATTTTTCTCATCTTTATTATTAAGACCAATATTTAATTTATCCCAGTCTTCTAATTTTTTATTAGTTAACTTTTCAATTATATCATTTAAATGTTCTTTAATGTCACTTTCAACTTCACCTTTATTAATATTATCAGGATTATCTGCTAAAATATCTAATAAATTTCTAGTTTCTCCATTAAATTCAATTTCTAAAAAGTTTAATGATTCTAATAAATAAAAATAATTTGGTTTGTAACCTTTCACATTAGTAGCTTGATTGTTACTAGTTATTCTAGCGATCTCAGGCTTTACTAAAGAGTCATATAATGTATCTATATTCTTTTTTGATATTTCTCCTCCTTCTAAATTAAGTTCATGAGATAATGCTTGTATAGTAAGCATTGTAGTTTTATCTGACATAGTAGGATAGAAGAAAGAGACTTTTCTTCTTACACTATTATTAAGAATAGTTTTAGAATTATTAAAAAATAATCCAAGTTTAGTTACTTCGTGTTCTGCTGCAGTTAAGTTATTTAATTTACGATTATCTTTACTATCAGTATATTGTTTCTTTAATGCTTCTAATGATAAGTAACCTACACTAAAGTGTTCTCTTGCTAAATCTTTAGATTCTTCATCAGTAATATCATCTAACCATAAACTATATTTAGAAAAAGATATTTTTCTAAGATCAGCAATTATATCAGCATTTACAAATGTTCCATCTTCATTGTAACTAGTGATATCACGCATTCTATTTATTAATGAATTATTATTACCATAAGAATAAATAGTTTTACCACCTGCTTGAAAAGAATTACTAGTAATACTTTTATTATTTGTAGCTTCAATTTTAGCTAATTCTTTAATTACAGTATCTGTAATTATTTTAAAATTATCTAATAAAATATCTTTATCATTTTTTACACTATCAACTGTTCCTTTTAATTGTTTAGCTATTACATTTACTAATCCATTACTATGTGTAAATAATTCTATCCATGTTTTACTTTTACCTTTAGCTTTAAACTTTCCATTTTTTAAATCTTTATATGTTTCATCAGAAACAACAATTCCAAAGTTACCTAACCATATTGCTAAATCATTGAATGAAATATCATTAGGATTATTTTTCCATTCTGTAGCTTGATTAATCAAATTGTTTGCTACTTCTCTATTGACTATATATTCTTTATCATTATTTACAGTAACTAAATTACTTTGTGTAAATGTACCTTTGAGATTAGAATTCCATATTGTTCTTAATTTATTTTCAATCGATGAAGCATTAGATGACCAATTTTGAAGAGTATAGTTTCCTTTTCCATCTCTACTCCACATTACAAATGACATATTTATATTATGCTTAGTCATATCTGAAGTAAATTCATTTTTGATTTTTTGTGAAGCATTTTCTAGTTTATCAATAACTGATTTTAATGATAAATTCTTTTTAGCATGAACTTTTAATATTTTAATAAGTAATTTAAAATCAGAAGGTTTATTTGCTAATATTCTATGTAATTCATTATATAACTCATCAAAATTAATCATTTCTGGTAAACCTATTAAGTTCACTACTGGACCTTTTTCGTTAACTGCTTGAATAGCACTAAAAAACTTTTTAAATTCTGCAGAAGCATTATTTTTAGAATCAATTGTATATTTCCATTCATCAGAATGAATAACATCTCCTAATCCTGATTCATCTTCTTGTTCAGTTGTAGGTAATTCTTGAACTATACCTGTATTTAATAATGATAAGTTTTGGTTAACTAATCTACTAACTTTTGAAAATTGTTTTACTACAGCTTCAATTTTAGCAGCAGTATTTACTAATCCATTATCTTTATAAAACTGAGCTGTTTTACTTAAAGCATCTAATTCTTTTTTTAATATTTGCTTAGTGTTAATTTTACCTTTTTTATTTTTCTTTTTTGCTTCAATTCCAGCATTAATAATTACTGATGAAAGATATGTAATTGTAGATTGTTGAGTTCTAGGATCAAGACCAATAATAAGATTTTTATTAATAGCTCTTTTTTGAGCTTTTATTTGAGCATCACGATCTTCTTGAGTTTGTCCTTCAGCTAATTGATCTTTATTTAAATAATTAGGAACTAAGTCATCTGATTCATTTTCATCTTCATCATTTAAGTCATTTAAAGCATCTAAATCATCATCAGTCATTTCTGCTGAATCAGTTGTAGTACCATCAATAATTATATCTTTATTATTTATTGTAGTACTTTTAATATCTCTTAATAATTCAAGAGCACCATTAACTAATTTTTTACCTTTTTCAGTTATATCTGGAGAAGTAAGTTGTTCTTCTAATTCAGAAATAGTGCTATTTTTTGCTAATAACATACTTGAAACTTCTTCACTTATTTCATTTTCTACATCAATTTCTGTTTCAACTTCACTAGTTTGTTTTGCTGGTTTTGTTTGCTGTAATGGGTCTAAAGATTCTTTCTTTTCAAGAGGAGTGTTTGGTTTATTAGCAATCTTACTTACTTTCTTACCTTTTGCAAATGCATCATCAAATGTAATTGAAGGTTGAATAGTATATCCCCATTTAGGTTCTGCTTCAGTTCCTATATTAACAGATATAAGTTTAGTTTGATAAGATTTTTTAAGATATTCAGAATATGTTTCAGATACTACTTCATTATCATCGTTGATAAGAACAGCTACTCCAGCACTTGCTAGTGTTAAAGTCTCTTTATCAGCATTAACTAGCATTTTTTTTAATATCTCTTCTAATTGTAATAAAGATTTTCTATTTGATTCAGGTTGATTTTTGTTAAAATTAGGAGAAATTACGGCTGCACTTTTACCTTTCGGAGCAGAAGTCATATCAACTCCTGGTCTACCAAACTCAATACCACTACCAGTAACCGTTAACAAAGGAATACTACTGTTACCCTCAGCATAATTACTAAGCATTGAATCTAATCCATCTTCACCTTTAGTATTTACTATATGTATAAATTGAGAAAGATATTTTCTAATTCCTTTTGTTTCAGTAATATCTACACCTAAGTTACTTTCTAATATTTTTTTTACAATAGGATTAGTAGTATCTTTTGTCATATATATCTCAACTGCTTTCATTACAGAATCAATAGCTTCTTTACCCAACATAGTTCTTTCTAAAGGAATAGCCAGTCTTTCTTTGGGCCCTATTTGAACAATTATATATAATCTTCCATCTTTAGGTTTATTATTGTTAATAATATTATCCTTATCTACTTTATTAGTACCAGCTTGAAAATTATACGCACCATCTTTACCAATAGCTAATTTTAAATTAGGATCAGGCATTGCTTCGGCAACACTCATTGATTTTCCAGTATGGTTTCTAATTAATCTACCAAAACTTTTATATGTAATTTGAGTATTAACTTTTCCTTTTTCTATTACTTTATTTCTAATTGCTTCTAAGGCAGCTTTATCTTCAGCTATACCTTCTTGAGTATTGTCAATATTTTCACTTCTTATCCAAGCTGTATCATGAACATACGCAACATATTCTCCACCTTTAGTCTTAATAACTATTGGAACTTCAGCTCTATATTCAGGAGAGTTCTTATAAGTATCAATAGTATATTTTGCTATTATTTCTTTTAATCTATCTTGCCATAAAACTTTTTCTCTAGTTGAAGAAGTAGGGTCAAATACTTCACCTTCATAATCTTCTTCAACTTCTAATACTATTTTAGTACCTTTTGTAAATTTGTTAGGATCTAATAAATGTACATTATCAACATCATCAGTAAATTCTTCTCTATTTACAATACCAGCTTCTTCACTTTGATCAAATTCTCTTGAAGTAAAAGCAAATTTATTACTACCAGTATCACTTTTTTCATAATTATATACAAGATTTCCATTTTCATCTATATCAATAGATAATTCAGTATCACCAGTAGAAACATCATTAATAGCATCACCTACTTCTTTTTCTACATCACTTTTTTCAGTTTTATTATTAGGAATTTCTTTTGAAAGATTAGAAGTAGTACTATCAAATTCATCAGAAGTAGGATCTCCTGGAGTAAATGCACTCAATCCATCATTATTCCCTATTGTTTCACCTCTCTCTAATTTTCCAGCTTGATCTATAATTTTATCTTTTAATCTAGCTATTGCTTTTTGAGAAATTTTTGAAACATCTTGATTTTCTATTTTTTTTTTAAGAGCTTCTAATTTTTCAGTTGAATCAGCATTATTAATTTTATTAGCAAATTTAGTTTCAATTGCATCTTTTTTTTCTTGTATTTTATTTTTTTGATTTTCAGTTTTTAATTGCTTAATTTTTGCATAAGCTTTTTTAATAAATGCTTCATCTTTAGTTTCAGCAATCATATTGTTTATTTCAGATATAGAAGTACTTTCTTTTAATTTCTCTGTATACTCTTTAACAATTGCTTTCTTTTCATTTTCTGCTTTAACAGTAGCTTGATACTTTTTACTAGTTATTTTTTCAAATTCAGTAGATATTTTATTTAATGCAGCATCAGTAGCTTCTTTAATAATTTCATTATTAAGACTTTCTTTATATTCTTTAGTAGCTTGTAATTCTTTTAAAAATTTATCGTAAGTAGCTTTATTTTCAGTTGATTCATAAGGATTAACTTCAATATTAGATGAATCAAAAGTTAATGGAGCATCATCATAAAAAGTCTCAGTAGATTTTTCTCCATTTTTTGTTATTAATACATCTCTTTTTTTACTAATTCTATATTTATTAGCTAAGTTCTTTCTTACTTCAGATAATTTATTATCATTTTCAAACTTTTCTGCTTCATATATAGCAGCTTGTCTACTAGTTCTAATATTATTAGCACGATTAAAGAAAACTTCATTTACATTTTCAAGTTCTTCATAATTATTATAAACATCTTCTAATTGTTTAAGATCTTTTAATGCTTTTTTAGCATTATCAATATGCTCTTGACCTACTTCATCAACATTTTTACGAGATTCTTCTTTATATAGATCTTCTAAGATTGAACTAATTCCTGTAGAAAATGCTGTGAATGCTTGATTTTCAAACATTTCGTCTTTTAATGTATCATATGCAGCTTGATCTCCATTAATAATAGCTTCTTTTAATTTTTCTTCAAAAATTATTCTATCTTTTATAGACTTCATTGCATCAGTAATATTAACACCTTCTTTTGTTAATGTTTCAATTGCTTTTTGTTGTTTATTATATTTATTTTTTTGATCAGTAGCGTAACTAATTTTATTACCATCAGCATCTGTAGTAGAACCTACACCACCTTTAATATTTTGTAATATTTTTGTACCTCCAGTCTGAGCAATACCACCTAATGCACCTAAAAAGGCTGCTTCAAAGCCTTCCATTGTACCCATATCATTCATAGCATCATTGAAAGAATAATCTTCATCTTTACCTGCAGCTAAACCTGCTTTAGATGCAACATGATTAATTAATTCTTCCATTGCTTCTTGACCACCTTCAAGTGCTAATTCTTTAAATGTTTTTCCTAGAGTAGGATTTTGTATGAGTCTATTGCTAAAACTTCTTGGTCTAAGAAAAGCTTTTGCAGAAGTAAGATTTAATAATATATTAATTCTATTAAGATTCATTGTAGTACTAGCAGCAGTTGCAGCTTTAGATCTAGCTTCTTTTTCACTAATACCAGTTGTATTTATTGCATTTTCATAAGTAGTATTATATACATCAGTAGCTTCCATTACAGCTTCTGCTTGATTAAGCATTGTAGCAGTCATTAATGTTTCAGCTCCACCTATAACACCTTTAGCTACTTTTGCGCTACTAATAGCTTTTACTAATTTTTGAGCTCTAGCAGCTTTAAGTGCCCACGGTACTACTTTACCAACACCTGCACCTAACGCTAAAAATGAACCAATTGAAGTAACTAATCCTTCACCTCTTGACATCCACCATGCCCAATCTTGCATTTGCATTGATGCGTTTGGATTTTCTTCATAAATAGGCATTGCTTCTTGAGACCATTCTTGTACACTATTAGCCCAATTAACAATCTCATTTTGAGCAGCATGTTCTGCATCCCAATAACCTGGAATATCTAACATTGAAGCTGCACCAGACATAATCTGAGGAATAATATTAGTACCTACTCTTTTAATAGCATTTCCTGCTTGTTCCCAATTATATTGGTTATTTGCACGTATATCATTTAATTCACTAAATGTATACTGTCCTCCTCTTAAAGTACGATCATTTACATAATCTTCATACGGATCAAATGTAGATGTTAGAACAGGACTGTAATTACTTGTGAGAGTATTTTGTTCAACATCTGTAAATGAAGGTTTTACATCTGAAGTATAGTATTTATTTTCAGCTATTCTTTTATCAGAAACTTTTTTATTATTTTTTGCAAAAGATGATAATTCTTCATCATTATTAACAGTACTAATTCTTTTTTTACTCATATTATAGATGTAAAATATTTACGAATTTACGAAAAATATATTAATTATTATTGATCATCTTCTCCACCTTGAATAAACCCTTTCATATCAACAACATTAAATGCTCTATAAGGTTCTTTAGTTCTCTCGTCCATGAAATATTTACCTTCTTGATCTTTTAATAATATAAATGGTCTAATATTAGGTAATTTTACTTTAACCATAGTAGTTCTATTAGCAGGAGCATTTTGAGGATCAAATTTAAAACTACCAAAAGGTACAGCACGTCCTCCTTCATACTCATATGTATTTGGAGCTGATTCTAAAGTTGATGCCGCATCAAATCCTACTTCATCTATACTATTAGGGTGAAGTACATCAAACAACATTGAATTTGCAATTATTCTAGTTGTTTGGTCTAGTTCACTATTTCCACTAGCACCTTGTATAATATCATTTATTAAAACTTTAGTTGATGCTTTACCACCTTCTTTCATTTCTAAATATGCATATTTAGTAATACCATCTTTATCTGTTACTGGAACTTTGTATACTGGTCTGTTACCTATTTTAACTAAATGTGCAGTAGCACCATTTTCAGAACTAAACTTAGTTCCTTCTTCTATATTACCTTTATCATCAAATCCATGATGATTTATAAAATTAGCACTAAAAGCAGGTTTAAATGCTTGTAAATCTTCTGCTACAGTAAAATATCTATTTAATTTTTCATCTACATAATCATTACCAAGAAGAGTATACCCCATTTGTTCTTTATCTCCACCAATTACTTCGTCTATTGTATTATTAAGATGTTTTCTTATTTTTTTATCACCTGCTTCATATGCATCTTGTACTGATGCATATCCTTTCATTTTTGCATATTCTGCAATTGTTATACTTTGACTACTTCCTCCTTGTGTACTTATATTTTTTGGTCTTATACCTAATCTCTTCAACATCAAATTATCTTCTGCAGAATTTACTAATTTAGTAGTTCCATATCCATAACTTGAATTAATATCTATACGAAATTCATTAGATGCTTTTTTAATTTCTGGACTATCAAAAGCTATAGCAGTTATATTAGAAAGTCTATTTTTATCAGTTTTTGCTTCATGATAAGAATTTTCCATATCATCAACTGTTTTAAAATAATTATCTCTTTGATTTTCATTTTGCAAAGAATTATATAATTTTTCAGATTGTTTTTGAGTTGTAGAAAAACCTGCTTCAATTAATTGTATGTAAAAATCTGCTGGATGGTTACTTGTAGCAATTATTTTTTTAAGTTTAATGTGCCTAGCTCCTGCTTGAATAGGATCTTTTTGATAATATTTTCTTTCTTTAGAACCACTAGATCCCATTACCATATTATAAAGTGCCCATTTACCTTGTGCATTTTTCTTTGCTTCGCCTTTAAGATTACTGGCCTCGATTTCAGTATTAATGCCTATTTGACCTAAAATATTTAAGTTTTTTAATAATTTATTAGTACTTTGATTTGATTTATCTCTTATTCCTTGAGTAGTAACTTGAAACATATCAGGACTCCATTCTTGATCATTTTGTGCATCATGTGTCCCATTACTACGTTCAGGTACTTTACTATGGCTTCTAGATTTAGTAATGTTTTGATACTCTACTAATTCTCCAACTGTATCTGAATTAAATTTTCTAGCTAATAAATTATTATGATGTAAATTTTGAATTAAATTTGAATCATATTCATTTTCTTTTTGACTTTCAAGTTTTTCTTTATGAGCATTTAAATTTTGATAATATTCACTATCTTTAATAGTTTTATCTTTCTTACTACGTTCATCTAAGTTTTCTAATGTAGCGTCTACCTTTTCTAATTCTCTTTTAACAAGATTACCTGCAATTTCATTATAATTTTTATTTTTAAATTCATAATTAACATCACCTTCTTTATAGTTAGTTAATTTCCAATGGTCATACTCTGCTTCTTCTGCTGCCCATTTTATAAAATCTGGTTGAGTTCTTAAAAAATCTTCAACTTTTTTAGCTACATCTTTTGCATTTTTTCCTTCTTTAGTATAAGTTACACTTTCAATATCTCCCCAATCAGTTATTCCTCTATCACCAAACCAAGTTGATTTTTGTGAATGAGTCATTCCAGCAATCTTTAAAGATAATTCTCTAAGTTCTTTAGTTTTATCAGTTAATCTTCCAACTCTACCAATAGTATTATAAGTTCCATCTAAACCATCATCTTCAAAATTAGTACCTCCTCCATCAGCTTCAAAATCTTGAATTGAACGTTGTTTCCAATCATAATACTGATCTCTAGTAATACCGTTACTAGCAGCTCCAATCCTATCTTTTTGTTCTTTATCAAGAGCCATCCAATTAGTATAATTAGACTCTAATGCATTACGATTTTTATTATCAGTCCAACTGTTTTGAAGTTTTTTAATACCTCTTGACGCAGCTCTATAATCTTTAGATTTAGTTAGATTAGTAATTAATTCATCACGTTGAACAGACATTTCTTGAGCTAATTGTTTAGCTTTTGTTGGGTCAGTACCATATGGTAAATGTTTAATTTTAAAATCTAAATCATCAATTTGAGAAGTAGCATTATCATAATACCCTTGCATTCGCCTTAAAGGTTCTGCAAATTTTTCAAAACCTAATGGTTTATATTGAAATTTAGCATGAGACGAACCTGGTACTATTGTAAGAGCAGATCCGAATTGTGATTTATTATTTAAAATCTTTTTCATTATGCTTTATTTTTTTTTAGCTTTTTTAGCTTTTTTATTCTTTCGGTTTTCTAGATATCTTTCATAAGGAGTACTGTACTCAAATCTATAGTCAGGAACTCCCATGTTGGCATACTGTAATGCGATTTCATCTTCTTGTTGAGCTCTATTGTATTCAGCTAACTGATCAATACCTCTCATCAATTGAGCACTTTTAGCAGCTTTAGCAGCTTTAGAATATTGTTTTTCAGTATTACCTTGTTGTAAGTTTTGCAACTCAAGTCTCATGTTAGTAAGTTTCTCTTGATTTTCAATTGCAGTATTTTGCTTATTTATTCTATCATATGAACCAGCTATAGCACTAGCTTCAGAATTAAATAATGCTTGTTTACCTGTTAAATAATTAGAAGCATTTGCATTTCCTTCTAATCCTTTACTAGCTCTATTACCAGCCATTCCTATTCTGGCTATTTCATCTCTATTATTTAATTTATCAAAATTTACTTTAGTTGCTCTATCTAATTCTAACTTATCTTCTTTACCAAATAAACCCATTGCTAAATTAGTAGCCATTGGTGCTAATTGACCTAGTTGATTTCCTAATGTTTGTTCAGATGAATATGTCTTTTGTGTGTTTTCTTTCTTTTCATCTTTTTTTGTAGATGCTCCATCAGTATTATCAAATTCAGATAATGAATGATCTCTTTCATAACTTCTAGATTTCCATAATTCAGAATTGAACCCATTATCTTGTAGATAAGGATTATTTAAATAGTCACCATTTTGATACATATTTCCTCCGTTTGCTTTTTTTTCTAAAACTTCTGTATCATATGCATTATCTACTTTAGCTCCAATAATATTTCCCGCTAAACTAGTAGCAGTATTTATTGCATTTACTCCTTTGTTAGAATTAGATTTATCTTCTTCTCTTTTAATTGTTTCATTATATTCAGGATGGGAAGGATCGTTTAAAATTTTTGTCCTTTCAACATTTGCTTTATCTGTTTTAGAATCAGTAAAATTATCGATTCCTGCTCCTGCAGCATTTGCTATAAGACTTCCAGTAGAACCTAATCCTCCTTTTGCGGCACCTTTACCAGTATCTAATGCAAGTTGTCCAAAATCTGTATCATTAAACGACAATTTACCATCATCTGATGCAGCTGCTTTATCACCATAGTATCCTGCCGCCCCTCCTAGTGCTCCTAAACTTGCACCAATCGCTGTACCTACACCTGGGATATTTCCTACAATATTTCCTGCGGTATTTAATACGTTTGATGCTATATTCATACCTGCACCATATTTAAATTGAGAATTATATTTATTAATATTACCTCCGTAAGCCATCATAGGTGGTTGTCCTTGTCCACCTTGTTGTTGCATCATTGCCATTTCTTCAGGTGAAGGTTGTCCACCTTGTTGAGGCATTCCACCTTGAGGAGCACCTTGTTGCATTTGTTGTTGCATTTGCTGTTCCTGTTGTTGTTGCTGTTGCATCATCATCATTTCTTCTTCAGAAGGTTGTCCTTGTTCTTGAGGAGCTTGTTCTTGCTGTTGAGAAGCAAGTAACTGTTCCATTCTTTCTGGAAATGCTTCTTGCATCTTAGCCATTTCAGTATCAAATGCTACTTGTTTTTTAGCATCTTCTTCAGCATTCTTTTTTTCACTTAATTCTTTATGTGCATCAATATAAGGACCTATTTCTAATTCTTTAGAATGTTCTTCAATAGAATCTCCTGTTCGTCTAGAATCTCTTCTTAAAAGGCTATTAAATACCTTAACCATATCTTTACCAATATAACGTTTATCTAGACCATATTCTTTTACAGCATCTTTAGTTAATCTAATTTTAGGAGAAATAATAAAACTTTCATCATCTCTTGGATCAATAATTTTTAATTCACCTTCTTCTACTAAGTTTGGTTTACCATTAGGATTCATTCCTTGAGGTATTCCTCCTAAAGGACTTTTATCATGTGAACCACCTGCATTAAACTCTGTAGTAGGAACTGAACCAGGATTTCCTGGAATTAATCCTCCATTTTCCATTCTTCCACCGTTAACATATTTTTTACCTCCATAACGGTTTTGATTTGGAAATGGAACTTGACCATTATTTTCTTTCCTTGAAATATTTATTTCTTCTTGCGTCATTCCTTCAAGTTGAGCTTTACGTGCAGCTAATGATGCAGCAGCTTGTTCACGTTTTGTAGTACCTTCAGGTGAATAATATCTTTTTGCATTAGCTTGATCAACATATTGAGAATATTGTCTATTTCCTATTTGTCCTTCTCCAGGTGGGTATTGATTAGGATCTAATATTGCTCCAGTATTAGCATCTAACATATGAGGTGTAGTAGGTACAGGTGGAGTAGGAACATTTACAGTAGGCGCAGGAATCATTCTATTTGGGTTACCATAATAAGGATAACTTTGACCTGGATTATTAGGATCTATCCATACTTCAGTAGCATCAAACCCTATATATGGAGCGCCTCGTTTTGATATATTGGCATTATACGCTTTTAATTCTTCAGCGTTTAACTTTTTATTAAATATCTCATCATTGCGATATCCTGTTTGCCACTCTTGTCTTATTTTATTTTGTTGATCATAATTTGGATTAGGGATCATTGTACCAGGTTTAGGAGCAGTAGCTCTAACTTCTTCAAGATCAATTGTTTGTAATCCATTTCCTTGACTATTTTGATGTATGTTTCCTCCATATGCGTTACTATATGCATTATCACCATAACCGTTCATTAAAGGCCATCCAGTTTTTTTAGTAATCCCTTGTCCTGTTTTTCTCCACGTTTCATTTTTTTGAGTAACAGGATTATATTTAGATACACCTGCACCAACTGTTTTATCAGGATTAGTTAAATTAGTTAAACTTCCATGTAAACCTGGATTTTTTACAAATACTGATTCACCACCTGCTCCAACTCCTCTTGTATAATCATAATTTTGATTTATAGTATTTTGATAACCTATAGGCATATCAGCATAAGATTGCATTTTTTTAGTCATTGGATTCATATACTCATTTTGAGTAAAAGCTGGTTTAACTCCTTGTCTATAAGAAGATGCTATTATACCTTCAGTATCAACATTTGGCATACCTCCAATATAACTTGGAGTAGTAGCACTTCTATCAATTTGTAATCCATCAGGGTCACTATTTTGATGTATGTTATTTTCTCCATAATTTAAATATCCTCCATCTTTAAATTTATTACCTGCAGGAGTTTTCATAAACTGAGCATAAGTAAATTTTGAACGTTTGTTTGCTTTTTTCTTTTTCATATCATTATCCGTTAAGGGTATTTCTGTATTATTTATAGGAGTTTCTCTTACAATTCCATCTTTATTTACAGGAACTTTAGTCACTCCTGAATAAGCTTTTAATTTTACACCATTAGCATCAATGTCTATACCTGTATTAGACATATCAATAAGTCCTTTACCTTGAGTGTCAATATCTATAAAAGGTTCATTGCGATATGAAGAATCATCTCTGTATCCCATTTGAGATATATCTCCTCCGTACTTTAATTCTTCTTCATTACTGTGAGCACTTCTAATTAAAGGATTTTTAAGTCTTTGAAAAGCATTAGCTTCTTTTGCTACTAATGAAGATGGAACAAATGGAGCAGCAATATTTCTTACTTGCTGCATACTTGTTGGTTTAAATGTATTAGCATTAGTTCTAGGTAATAAATATTCATTAGGATTATAAAATCCTTTATTTCCTAATGCGTCTTGTAAAAGTTTATCACTTTTATATAAGTCAGTATTCCAATATCCTTCAGGATTAGCTATTGCTTCATCCATCTTAGTTCTCATTGCACTAGATTGATTATCGTAATATTTTTTAAAAGCAGGATTACTAGCAACATCAGTTTTACTAGGTATTGTTCTTGACAATGCTTCTTCAATACGTAACTTTTCAGTAGGATCTAATTTTGGATCTTTTAATTTTTTAGCTAAATTATCTAACCTGTAATTAGAATTAGCGGCTTTAGATCCAGGTATAATATCACCTAATACATCATCTCCATACTGCCTAGCATAATTTAAAGCTTCTTTATTTTCTTGCAATGATGCATACCATCCTCCATCTGTAAGATCAGCAGTACCATTAGCAATTCTTTCTTCTAAAGCTTTAATACCACCTTTATCTGTAAATCTACTAAGATCACCTTTTTTAAATAATGATTTAAATTTTGCATTACCTTGAAGTACATTTCTGAAACCTGCGGGCATAGATTTTAATCTACTTGAATTTTTTAATAATTTAGCATTTTTAGCAGAAGCAGCAAAAGGAATCATACCAGCAACATCTAATGTTTTATCTACACCTGACCAATAAGGGTTCCCTGTTATTGGGTTTACATCTGGAGTATTATTAGCAAACTTATCGTAAGCCCAACCCATTGGGGTAGTCGTTACTGCTAAATCAGCTAATGTATTACCAACTCCTTTAGTTGTTCCTATAGGGTCATTCCAAATTCTATTTAATGCAGGTGCTCCTGTAAGTTCTAGTACAGCATCTGTAAGCCACATATTCTTCTCCTTTTCCTTTGTCTGCAATTCATCTCTTAGTTTCCACTCTCCGTTGTATTTTTCTTTTACATTTTCTGAATCAAATCTTGCCCAGTCATTGTCTTCATATCTTTTATAAAAACCTGTAGCATCCATCTTCTTTTCCTTAAGTAGTCGTTTGGCTTTTTGATAATCAGTAGCATCTTTCTTATAACTTTTAACATCAGCAACAAATTGCGCCATAGTCTTAAAAGAAAAATCTTCGTATTTATTTTCCTTGTCTACAATTCTACCTTCGACAGTACTTGCAAGACCTCTTACTTTATCAAGTAAATTTTTATATTTACTTTGCTTAGCTTTATTAGCACTTACAAATGCTTCTGGTATTTCTTGATATTTTTCTTCAGGGTTACCACCATTTTGAAAAGAATTTGATACTGGTGGATTTGAAGAATAATTCCAAGTAGGGTTATTTGGAGCTAAAGTTCCTCCGTACTTTTTTTGTTGAAAAGCAGGAGATATTTTTTTATAATTGTCTGCTGCAAAATATTCTGCATCTCTATTATTATCAAATCTAATAGCTTCATTAGAACGAGGTCCATAATTACCTAATTGTAATTGACCATTTTCATTTTGAATTTGAGGAACTGCATAATTATCCATGCTACTCATATAATGACTACCATTATCTCCATTTGGAAATTGATAGTAGTTATCTACAGGTGCAACCATACGTTGTGCAGCAGGGTTGCCATGCATTTGAGCATAGGCTAATCTAGCTTTCATCATAGCTAACATAGCTTCATCGTCAATTACATCTGGATTACTAGTTGCTCTAGGTCCAGATGTATTTTCAATAACACTACGTTTCTTCTTCTTAGCCATGTTTAAAATGATTGTTCATCGTAATAATACATTATTCTATTAAGTATTAATTCTTTATTTTGAGTATTGTCAAAGTATAAAGTTAATATAAAATGTGTACTTCTCAAACGTTGAGTGTTCATAACTCCTGTTGCATCACGAGGAATCTTTAATCTCCACTTATCAAATTTACGTTTTATTCTTCCAGTAGAAAAATCTATTTTATTAGTAGTCTGATATTCAGTTGTTACTTTAAATGCAGTTATAGTTACAAATCTATCAATAAGTTTATTATCATCTCTAACTATTGAATTAAATTCTATGAACCTAAGAACTTTATTAATATCAGAATTATCATTAAGTACTAATTTTATACTAGTTTCTGTAACGTTATTATAAAAATTACCCCATTGACCTGTACCATTTTGATATATAACACCAGGGTTAAGAGGATCTGGTGATAGTATTATATCTTTATTTTCTACATAAATTGATGGAACTGCACTATATCTTGATGAAAATTGATTAGCTACTTCGTCAAATACTAATGAGTCTGCTTTTAATGGATTATCTTTTAATCCTAAAAAAGTAAATATAATTTCATTATTAATTAAATCTCTTGATGCATGTACTCCTTTACGTAATATTGGATTATCTCCATCATTTTCTTTACGTAATGAAATATCACCTTTTAAATTTTTTAAAAAACTATGATTACCTTTCATTTCGGATATTGGTGCATTACTTTCTCCAATTTTAAATATTTTATTATGAATACCATCAAAATAATAAATACCTGTATCAGAATCAACTACTGCCCATTGATGAATTGATCCATATTTATTTGAAATATAAGTATGATCTTGAAAACCTTTAGAAGAACCAAGTTCTGTTGGTATTCCATCATCAGTAGATGTTACTGCCCTAGGGTTAATAGAGTATTTACCTACTGCAGTATCTTGAAAATAATAAACATTGTCTTTATAATTAATTATTTTATTAATTGGTCCATAATCATCTATATCATAAAAATTAGCAATTCCAAATTTTGTCCAAGAATCTACAGTTTCAGAATTAATTTTTACATTTGAAAGATATGCACGAGTATCATTTATATCACAATCTATTTCAAGATTAAGAGGTTTAACAAAAAATACAACATCATTATTTTCAATTGAATAAACATTATTATATGTATTAAAATACATAAATGATGATTTACCAAAGTCAGTAGAACTATTATCTGATTCTTGTCTCCAATGTTCATGTATAATTCCATTAGGACCACCATTAGCAGTAAACTCTACTCCTGTTTTAAGTGTTGAACCATAAGCTAATTCTACATTGACTCTTGATTCCATAAACATTGCAGTAGTTACACTATAATTATGCCTATACTGTTGAAATGCGTTACTTGAATTACCATTTAATCCTCCTGGATCATAATATTTTTGATTTATCCATGCTGCTTGTTCTTGAAATGTAAAAGATGTAATAAATATATCTCCTCCAAAAATAGTAGGATTAAGATTTTCTTTACTTATTATAGGAGAAGCTACTATAAATGTATTAGCTACTAATGCATTTGGAGTATATCCTCCATATACTTCTAATCTAGGAACTAATATATCCATTATAGGAGTACTATTTAAATCTGCATTACGATAATTTTCATTAATTAAGTTAGAAGGTTGATTAGTTAAAGTTTTTTCTAATTTAGATGTTACAAAATTTTCAGGAATAGATGTAGCACCATTACTGTTTTCTATAGGAAGTTCTAAATCTAATACTCGTCCAGATCTAAAATGATTTTTAGCAGATATTAATCCTGTTATTGCAATACCTGTATAAGGATCTATTGTTGGAATTTTAATACTTCCTGTTAATCCTGTAGCACCTTTAGCAATACTTGCAGGAGCTTTATTTCCATAATTAATAACACCAGGAAGACTTACATTAGTTCCTCTATTATTAGTTTCTAAATCATTAATTCCTTGATATTCATTATCTAAATAAATATAAAAATTTCTTAAATGCCACGGTTCTGGAGCATCACTATTACCAGATTCATTAAATCCTTGATAAGGTCCTAGTTTAAATCCAATAGGTTCGTTACTATTATTTGGTTTATTATTTGTAGTAAAATCAACAATATTAAAATCTTTTAATTGTTTTACATACTCAACTCCTCTTTGAAATGGTAAATTGTATCCTGCACCTGGTGCAATACTTTCTTTATCTACTTGAGAAACAGTTCTTAAAGTTCTTCTCATGTCTCGAATTTCTCCTAAACGTTCTTCATCACTTCCACTAGGTCCAGTTACTTTTGTAGAATACCCATACCATGCTTTATCATCACTATATATATTCATATTTGGAACAGGGTCATTACCTGGATATGTTGTTTGACTATTACCAAATTTTAAATCTATACCATTAGTTTGAGTTGTAGAAAAAAAATCTCGATATCTACCTGTAATTAATAACATTGAATCTGCTGTAATAGAATTTCTTGTTTCAGCAAAATTATATGATATATCTGGAGAATACATACTCAAAAAACTTCCCATTATTTTTTGTTCTCCAGTAGCATCTTTAGCAGGATCATAAGGATTAGGAATTTCAGGATTACTACGATATTCGTCATTAATAGTAAAAAAATTACCATTACATCCTGCTTTTGTTTTAGGTCCATCAGGAGATGTTCCACCTAATATATATGAAGAATCATTATGCCTAGTCCAAGGAAATAAATGAAGAACATTTTCTTTGTCACCATTAGGTTTTAAATTAAACCCATTATCTGTGCTTTTATTAGTTCTATTAGATTCTATATCATGTTTACCAAAAGTTTTCATTATACCAGTACATAGCCTTCTCGATTCATTAATTTTACGTTTTACACGTACTATTTGATAACTTTCTATTTTACTTTCTAAAATTGGACATGAGCTAAAATCAATATTAAATTTAATACCCATTGCATAAGCATCTGTTTTCCTATCATTAGAATTTGGAGTAATTGTTTGCCGTGAGATAGGAAAAAATTTAATATTAGAACCTGGAATTGTTTCATTATCATTTTCATCTGAAATATCAGGAAATTTAATATCTCCTATATATTCTACAAAAGATGATTCACCTTTTTTATTATAAAAAATTATTCCAAATCTATATGTTTCTCCACGTTTATATCCTCGCATCAATCCTGAATAAAAGGGAGAAGCTAATGAATCTAAAGCAGTGTTTGCATATGTACCATATCCATCATTTAAATCATGAGAAGTATAAGGACCTGGGTAAAGATTGGCATATCCAGGACCATTGCTTCCATCAATAATATAAGGTTCTAAATGAAATTCATATGAAATATTTGGTCCATCTCCACCTAATGTAGTACCATTACTTTTATACTTATATTGTTTATCTGTATGCCAAGAAGCATCCCAATGAGCATCCATATTATATCCATCTAATGGATTTGAAAGTGTAGAATTTACAGTACTTACATTAAATGCATTATTTAATTTTTTTTCATCTATTTCAGAAGGACTTCCTGTAAGCGGAAAAGGTAAAACGCTATTTGAATTATATCGTTCAGTACGTGATTCAAATGATTCATTTTCTCCTAAAAGAGTTTGTATATCAAATTCAGAATTTTTAATATTAGCAATAACTAAAGAATTATCAAAATTAGTAGCAGTTTTATAAGTTTTAAAAGGATACTGTTTAACTGTATATTCAAATAAATCAAGTGGTATAATACTTTCTTCATCTCCACTATGTATAAAAACTATTTCAGCTAATCCACTTATTGCTTTAATTTCTATAGAAAAAACTTCAGTAATTCCTGTATAATTACTATGAAAAATATTAATTAATTCAATATTTTCAAAATCATTATAATCAGAAGTATTAATTAAAATTTCATGAGCTTTGTTAGTATTAACACCTTCGTTAGTTCCATTATATTCAGGACTTCTATTAATTTCTGAATCATCAGTAGTATGAATTAAATTACTAGGAGGAGAAATTAATGTTTCTTTACCATCTGATGTAATTAAACGATATGCGTATTGATGAGTTCCTGCTAAAAGTGATCCACCAGTTAATACTTTTTTAAGTAAAGGTTGTTGATATTTAATATTTGGAAATCCATCAATGAGTCCTATTGGTAAGGTCCATAAATTAGGATCTAATAAATTAACTGATCTAAAATAATTATTATAATCTGTCCAATATGCACGTTGAATACAATCTGATTCAAATCTACCTATTGCTTCTATAGGATGTTTTTTACTAAAATTTAATTCATTATTTTTATATCTAAAATCTAAACTTAAAAATGATTTATCTATTTCGTCATATTCTACAGTATATATCCAACCATTTGAATCAGAGTCATCTGTTAAAAATAATATAATCATATTTCTAATAGAAGTTGCTCCAATAATTTCTATTGTACCATTAACTGTTAAAGGTTGCCAAGTTGTTGCTTCAGTAGCTGCAGTTGGAAGATCGAAATATCTTAAATTACCTTTAACATTAGAAATTGCACCTTGAGATTGTCCTGTATCAGTAGTAATTCTAATATCTAATGCATCAATATATAAACCTTTTCCAATTGAATCATATGCTAAATCTGAAGATAATCCTTGATATGTATTAACAGCTCTTTTCATATTAGGCTAAGTTATCTTTACTTTGAGTTGTTTTACTTGGTACACTTACAGTATTACCAATAGTATTTCTAAATTTACGTTTTTCAGGTAATTGAAAATTAGCAAAGAAAGAAGCATGTGCTTGTACATCAGGAATAGTTCTAAGTATAGAATTTTTTTCTGATTCAGCTTGATCAACGTTAGAAGGAAACTTAGTATTTACTGCTTGAGCAAAATACCATTCTTTATCTCTTTCTAATATTTGAAATTTCTTATCTGTTAATGAATCTTGAAACCATCTTTTTCTACCTATTTTATATGCAAGATAATGTGCTGCTGCTTCTAACCAAGATTGTCCTGCTGGAATTAATGGTGCTCCTTCATCATCAGTAGGAATAGCTTCAATTGCCATTGCTACAAAACCTTTATTAAAAGAAGTAAAAATAAAACCTTGACCTATTGTATAAGTTTGATTAGATTGAGTTGTATAATCTCTATCATCTCTATGATAACGATCATGAAAATTATCAGTTGTCCATCGCATAGGAACTATTGTACCTTTACTGCATTCAGCTTCTTCTAAGGTAGTAATACCATCAAGCTTAGCTGTTTGTACAACTTTATACATATCGTGTGGTAAATCACCTCTACCGTCACAAATAGGAATATAGCATGTTTTATTTTCCATAATTAAACCAACTTTAGTATGTGCTAAAAATTCAGCTAACCATTCGATTGCTTGAGCATCATCAATATCAAATCCCCATTCAGAGATTTGTTTATCCATAATTGCTCTGTACGATACTACATTTCCTACATAACTCATAACTTATTATTTCATTGTACTCTCAAGCTTTTCAGCAAGAGTTTTTTTATCTAATGGATTTGCTATACTTACTGATTTTTTAGTATCATATTCCCAATCATCACCATCTTTATAACGTTTAATGACAGTTTTAATAAATCCACCTTCTACTTCTTCTACTCTAGTTTCTACTGAACTACCGTCTTTTTCTTCAGTTCTTTCAGTAACTGTTTTTGATTTTCCTTGTTCCATAATTTCTATTAATCCGTTATCCATAATAAAATATTTTTCTATTTTTATCTTTAACCGTTGTAGCTATTAATCTTGAATATTGTCTAGAAGGTTTAAATTTATAAAACCTTTTATATTTTACAACTGCTGTTAAATTATCCCATAAATGACGATAAAATTCACCATTAGTATGTTCATTTTCGTGGTAAATAACTGTTTTATTTTGAATTTTTTTTAATTCATCTCTAGTTTTACCTTCGTATTTTTCTTCCCAGTATGCTAATGTTTTCTGCCAATCAACTTGTAAAGTTTTTGCTCTTTCTCCATTCTTAGTAAAATAATGTAGCTTTTTAGCTTGTATTCTAATTGTACCAAGTTTACCCATTTTTAATTGTAAATTTTCTTTTACAATTGCTTCACTGTATGCAATTAATAAATCTTTAGTAAAACTAGAATATTCTTTTCTTTCTATTTTATTTAATATAGTTTTTTCTCTGTAATAACTAAAAAAATTGTATTTCTTAATACTAGCAATTGATTTACCTTTACCTCTTTTTAGTCCTTGCATTTATTTAATTTTTAGTTTGAGCTTTAGCTTGAGGAGCTTGAGAAGAACGTTGAGCATCTATTGTATCATCATTTGCATTATTATTATCATCCATTGGAATACTTTTTTTACGTAGTAATTGTTGAACAATAGTTTCTTTCATGTATGCCCACATCCATTGATTTAATGGATACGGATCATTAGGTGTCCAACATTTACTGTTATCACTACAAGTATTAAAATCTGCTAATGAAGTAGGGTCTTCAAAAATTCCTCTAATAGTAATAGCTTTTATTAAATTAACATCAGAATTTTTACTTATGATGTAAATATAATTATCATACACAAATGCATATATTGCATTTTTAGTAGTTCTTCCTTCACCAATATAAGGAACTCTACTGTAATCAATAATATTAAAACGTTTAGCAGTTATTATTACTGGACCAATAGATGTTAAACTTTTTGAATGATGAAATTCTATTGTATTTGGAATTTGTTTTATAGTTCGTAATATTTTACAACCTATTGGTACAGTTACGCAACAATTATTAGGATCTACTAATTCCATTGCTAAACAAGAAATTTCTTGTTGTAATGAATAATCAATAGTTCTTAATTTATTATACTCATTACGTATACCTATAGCACGTTGTTCATTTATTAAATCAGTATAATATAATGATGAAAAGACACTATCTGAATTATTAATATTTAGAGCTTCGTCTAATTGACTATGTAAATCTATTAATGGTAGCATTATACAAATATATGAATTATAATATATTATTTATCATTTTGTATTGTAAATAATCCATGTAAGTCTTATTATTTACTTTAAATGAACTTATGCAACTTTCTGTTCTACATGCCATATAATGTTGAATTGTACCAGCTCTAGTTGTATAAGTTTTCTTTAATCGTCCTATACTTCCACATTCAGGACAATCAAATTTTGTTTTACCTTTTAATACAGCATACTGCATATTAGGGTTTATATAAGGAAGTAATTTATTAAATACTGCTTCTAATGATGTAATATCTCCATCTCCATAAAAAAGCATATGTTCTAAAGCTTTTTTATCTTTTTTAAATACTACATCTTTCCAAGTATCTATTCCACCAGCATCTATTTTAGCAGGAAGTCCGTAATACTTACAAACTTCTTTTAATGAATTACTAGGAAGATTTAAATATTTTTTACAAAGTTTATAAGTATCAATTTCATTATAAGTATGACGCATTGGAATATTATGAAATAATGCTCTAGTTCTTACCCAAGGAGTATCAAATCGTTTTCCGTTATGAGTAATTATTTCATCAGCTTTATTAAACTCTTTAATTAATTTTTCAACAACTTTTTTATCACATTGATTATTAATGCCCCAATTTATGTTATGTATTTTAGTTTGACCTTCCCATTTATAATGTCCTGAAATTATTTTAGCATAAGATGTTATTTGTTCAGGTCCTATTCTTTGATTATACCCTGGTCTCCAAAAATGACCTTTGCAAAATGATGTTTCAATATCATAAAATAATCTTTTTTTTATTAGCATATAAAGTTTTTAATTATTTAACAACTTTCCAAACAATTGTTCCACCTATTAAAGCTCCAACTGTTCCTAAAAACCAAGGACTTTCCCAAAATTTTCTATTTTTTTTAAACGTATATGATGAAATTCCATCTGTAATCATATATGGATTACTATTAGTTATAGATACTATTGATTCTTTACGTTTATACCACTTAGGACGTTTGCTAGCAAGTGTAATTCCTAATCTATTAGGAAATTGTAAAGTATTAAAAGTTAATCCTTTATTAGTAAGATTAATATCTATAAAATAATTACTATCAACTATTTGTATAGTTGTATCAAATTTACAATTAGTTAAATATACTGGTACTTCAAGAGTATCTATACGAAGTCTTTCTGTGATTATAGTGCTTGAATGTACATTTTTAATTTTTAATTTTAAATTTTCAATATACGACAACAGTGTATCCTGAACAATCTTCAAATCTTCAGGAGTCACTGCTATCGAATTGTTATATTTAACAATTGTACCGTCTTTGGCTTTATATTCTTTAGCAATATGTTTATATTTAAGAAGTGAACTAATACGTTTTTGATCTGCATTATGTTGATTACAACTTTTAATATAAAAAAATACAGTTATTAAAATAATTAATAGTAAAATAAATGTCTTATATTTTTTCCAAAGTTGTAACATAAAATATTTTATTTTATTTTTATTATATTATATTCTCCCGTTCTATTTGCTCAATCATTTCTAAATGGATCTTTGCAATTCGATCTCTGCCACTTTCACTTAATAAGTATTTATGACAATTATCTGAATTAGTCATAAAGAAATTCTCACTTAATATTGCCGCCATTGACGTATTTCTAAGAACATAAAAATTAGATTCTTTTGTGCCTCTCATGTATTCTCCTTGAAACTCTGCCGTAGCTTTATTTAATAATATCTTTGCAATCTCATCTGACTTTGTTTTGCCCTCTGAGGTATAAACTGACCAACCGTTAGCGGATTCATCACTAAAGCCGTTAGCGTGTATTGAAACATAAATACAAGGTTTATCTGTGGCGTTTGCTATATTATTAGCTGAGGTTGTTCTATCTGATAAAGGTACGTCTTTTTGAGTGTCTACTAAATTGACGCATTCAATACCAAGATCGTTACATAATTTAACCAACCTATTTACAATACCTCTGTTAAATTCGCCTTCGTATAATATTTCTCCGTC